>ERZ779843.331-NODE-331-length-74026-cov-7.705804_pt1 | contig 74026 bp, 56 predicted proteins | sample MGYA00511560_ERZ779843 | MGnify/ENA primary metagenome ERZ779843 (study PRJEB29588, sample SAMEA2158062) | human gut metagenome | biome: human gut; feature: human-associated habitat; material: faeces | place: Denmark | collected 2008/2010 ... | reverse complement strand
TATTTTATTTAATATTTTTATTTCCATTTTTTCCTGCTTTTGATTCTTCTCGCTCAACTGCCAGAAATCATATATCTTGTCGAAGCCGCATTTCCTACAATGCCGTATCATTTCCCGTCAAAACGATACTTCCGACCGGTGGGATTTTCACCTCGATATAGCCGTCCTTTACCTCATGTTCAACCTGTCCGGCGTTGTAACCGTCCTCATAGGTCATCATTTCCCGGCGCAGGACCGCCCCGTCGCGCGCCCCGATCTGCCAGACCGGAATCTTGAGCGTCAGCCAGTCATCACCTGTATTGACCGCCGTCACGCCGCAGCACGCGCCGCCAGCTCTCTGAGCACTCTGAAAACGTCCATAGGCAATATAGCCATCTCCCGCCGCCAGCGCTTTCAGGGAACCATTTCTAAATGCCGGACAGCGTTTCCGGATGCCGCTCATGTAGCGGTGGAACTCGATCAGCTCCAGGTTTTCCCCGCCCCACGGGTACGTCCGGCGGCTGTCCGGATCGGTCCATCCACAGACGCCCGCTTCATCACCGTAATAGATCGTCGGCGCGCCCGGCCAGGTCATCTGCATGACAACACCCTGGCGGAAAATGCCATAGCTGATCCCTTCCTCCGCTGCTTTTGCACCTGCCGACGCAAGGCGTCCCACCCGGCGGTTTGTCCGCGTCATAAAGCGGGAGTGATCGTGGTTGGACAGCTCGTTCATCGCACACTGCACGGAAGCCGTCGGCATTTCACTCATATGGTAGCGCATCGCCTCAAAAAAGGCGCATCCATCCCCAAACAGCGCCGGATTTTCTTCGTCACTGTGCTTCTCCATCCCGGTCAGAAACCATGACAGCGGCTCCATAAACGCATCATAATTCATGACCGTATCCCACTGATCGCCCTTCAGCCAGTCATACGGGCTGCCGTAATGTTCCGCGATCATGACCGCCTCCGGATTTGCCTCCTTGACTGCCGCGCGGAAATCACGCCAGAACTGATGGTTCATCCCGGCACTCCGCCCCAGATCTGCCGCCACATCCAGCCGCCAGCCATCTGCTCCAAACGGCGCCGACACCCATTTTTTCGCAATTCCCAGAATGTACTGGTACAATTCCGGCGATTCCTCGTAATTGAGCTTCGGAAGCGTCGCGTGTCCCCACCAGCCGTCGTAGCTGTCATTAAACGGCCAGGCATTTTCATTGTGAAACTGGAAAAAATAGCGATACGGGCTGTCCTCCGAGACATATGCCCCCTGCGGATAGCCGCCCGCGTGCTGGTACAGAAGTTCCGCATCCAGCCATTTATTGAAAGAACCACAATGGTTGAACACACCGTCCACCAGCACCCGGATTCCCCGCTTGTGCGCTTCCTCAATCAGGCGGGCAAAAAAGGCATCGCTCGCCTCCAGGTTCTGCTCATCCGCCGTCCGCGTCATATATTTATGTGCGCGGTCATTGTCCGTATCTTCCGGGCACACCAGCCCGTCTGCGTCCTCCAGAATCACTCCATAATGCGGATCGATATGGTCGTAGTCCTGACAGTCATACTTATGGTTCGACGGTGATACAAATACCGGATTTAAGTAGATTGCTTCTATCTTGAGACTCTTTAAATAATCAAGTTTATCTAAAACACCCTGCAGATCACCGCCGTAAAACCGTCCCACATCGAGTGTACTGATCGGTTCCTTCCAGTCCGTCACCCGGGTGACCGGTTTTTTCAGATAAATATATTCATTGGTTTCCGTATCGTTTGTAGGATCGCCGTTGCAGAACCGATCCACATAGATCTGATACATCAGCGCGCCCTTGCTCCACTCCGGCACATGAAATCCCGGAATCAGGCGGAACGGGTGCGCCGCCGCATCCTCTGTCAGCCCGATCCGGTTGTAAAGACAGACGTTCTCGCCCCAGGTTACCTGAAATACATACGAAAATGTTTTCGTTCCCAGAGTCAGCGCACAGCTGTAGTAATCAAAACGGCTGTCTGACTTGTCAGCCATACCGCTACCATCTATGCCTCGATTTGTATCTGCACCGTTCCCAACGCTGCCAGCACAGCACTCCCACGAAAGCCGTTTCATCTGCCACTCCTGCAAAAGCGCCCCGGTCTCCGGGTCATATTCCAGCAGTACAACCGCATCTGCTCCATTTTTCTCTGTTCTGAAATAAAATGTAACGACTTCACCCGCATCTGCCTCCGAAGGACAACGGTAATCCTCTGTCTCGTCGCAAAATAGCGCGTCGCGATTGATCTGCTCCATCTGTTTCCCTTTCCAGCGGTTTCACCGCTTTCACAATCATGTTATTTTCTGCCCATATTTTACAGGATTTCCCAAAATTACACAAGTTATTTTCACACCCCTAATTTTAGGTAATAAAAAAGAATGTGCCTTGGCACATTCTCGCGCCGAGCGCGGTCGCTTGCGACATGTTTCTGCTTCGCGCGAGTGCGCATCCTCGCGGAGCGTTTTTTGTTTCATAGGACGTAATTTCCTATGAAATAAAAAAGGTCAGCGGGGTAGCTGACCTTTTTAGGAGAAGGTATTTCGTTTTATGGGGTGTAGCAAAAACTATATAATGTATTGGGGGGGGTTACGTCTATTATAATAGCATAGGAGCGGAAATAAGTGTGCACAAACATCGTTTTATTTCGATTTCTTTTTTGTGCAAATCAACACTCTCTCCCGAAATGTCCAGCAAAATCCGCCCGAAATTTGCATAAAAGAAGGCTTATTTCCAGACCTGTTTCATGCTTTGAACTTTTTATGCTTCTGTCACCGGAGTTTCAGCTTCCCCTGACGGCTTTTCTCCATCCTGGAACAGCGCTTCAAACTCAGCCTGACCGATCTTCTCTTTCTCCATCAGCAGGGCACAGCAGGAATGAAGGACATCCTCGTGATCGAGAATGATCTGTTTTGCCTTGGCATAGCATTCGTCGATGATGCGTTTTACCTCGCTGTCGATCTCGCTCGCCACTTCCTCGCTGTAGGTTCTCGTATGCGCCAGGTCGCGGCCAATAAAGACCTCGTTGTTGTCTCCACCGTAGTTGATCATGCCCAGTTTTTCTGACATACCGTACTCGGTTACCATCGCGCGCGCCATCGAGGTCGCCTGCTTGATATCCTGGGAGGCGCCGGTCGTGATGTCGTCAAAGATAATCTCCTCGGCGATTCGTCCGCCCAGCGAAACCATGATATTTTGAAGCATTCTGCCCTTCGTCATATGAAGCTCATCCTGCTCCGGAAGCGGCATCGTATAGCCTGCCGCACCGACACCGGTCGGAATGATCGAAACGGTGTGAACCGGTCCCACATCCGGGAGGACATGGAACAGAATCGCATGACCCGCCTCATGGTATGCGGTAATCTTCTTGTCTTTCTCGGAAATCACCTTGCTGCGCTTCTCAGCACCGATTCCCACTTTAATAAAGGCTTTCTCAATATCCGTCTGGGTCAGGAACTTACGTCCCTCTTTTGCGGTATTGATCGCCGCCTCATTCATCAGATTTTCCAGATCGGCTCCGGTAAATCCAGCGGTTGTCTGCGCGATGCGGTGTAAATCCACATCCTCGCCCAGCGGTTTTTCCTTCGTATGAACGCCGAGAATCTCCTCGCGTCCCTTGACGTCCGGTCGTCCGACTGCCACCTTTCGGTCAAATCTGCCCGGTCGCAGAATCGCCGGGTCGAGAATATCCACGCGGTTCGTCGCCGCCATGACGATGATGCCCTCATTGACTCCGAAACCATCCATCTCAACCAGGAGCTGGTTGAGCGTCTGCTCTCGCTCGTCGTGACCGCCGCCCATGCCGGTACCACGCTGTCTGGCAACCGCATCGATCTCATCGATAAAGACAATACACGGGGCATTTTTCTTGGCTTCCTCAAACAAGTCGCGGACACGAGATGCGCCGACACCGACGAACATTTCAACAAAATCCGAACCGGAAATCGAGAAGAACGGAACGCCTGCCTCACCCGCCACCGCTTTGGCAAGCAGGGTTTTACCGGTTCCTGGAGGTCCGACTAAGATCACGCCCTTCGGGATGCGCGCCCCGACGCCGGTGTATTTCTGCGGATTTTTCAGGAAATCTACGATCTCCTCCAGTTCCTCTTTCTCTTCTTCCAGACCGGCAACTTTGGTAAAGTTGACCTTGCTGGTCGATACCATCCGGGCACGGCTGCGTCCAAAATTCATCATCTTGGCATTTGCCCCGCCGCCGGAACGGGAATTGATAAACATAAACAGGAAGATCAGGACGCCTGCGGACAAAGCGATCGGCAAGATCACCGTCATAAAATAGCTATCCTGGCGGACGCTGGTGGTCGTGTACGGAACCCCCGCCTTGCGCAGCGCCATCTCTACTTCCTTCACATCCAGCACATTGAATTCCTCCCGGTCGCCGGAGGTTGTCTCAAAAACAACCTCACCGGTCGGCACCTCGCGGTTCGGGCGGATCTGTGCGCTCTCTACGGTCTTATTTTCCAGATATACCATGAACTCCGGATAGCTTAATTCCCGCTCCGTCGCCATTCCAGGGACTTTCAACGAGAAAAACATGATAACGAGCAGCATGAGGATCAGAAGCCCCACGCCTCCCATCGACTGACGTTGTTTCAACTGGCTTCCTCCTTATACTTCCACAACACCGATGTACGGCAGGTTGCGGTATTTCTGATCGTAATCCAGGCCGTAACCTACGACAAACTCATCCGGGATTGTAAAGCAGGTATATTTAACCTGAACCTGTTTTTTCACGCGGCGCTCCGGCTTGTCAAGCAGGGTGCACAGCTCGATATTTTTCGGATTTCTCTGTTTTAATACCTCGATCAGATATGCCAGGGTGCGTCCGGAATCGATAATGTCCTCCACGATGATGACATTCTTGCCCTCCAGCGGCTCGTCCAGATCCTTGATAATCTTTACCACACCGCTTGACTTGGTGTCGGAACCGTAGCTGGATACAGACATGAAATCCAGGGAAACCGGAATAGTCAGGCGTTTTGCCAGTTCGCAGGTAAAGAATACGCCGCCCTTTAAGATACAGATCAGGTGGACTTCCTTTCCCTCATAATCTTTGTTGATCTGTGCTGCCACTTCACTGATCTTCTTGTTTACTTCTTCTTCCGTTAATAATACACGAATCTTATCAGCCACTGCTTTTTCCTCCGTTAAATTCCACCTCAAGGATGGTTTTTGTCTGTTCTGTTATCTTATAATATGCGCTGATCCGGTGCCCCACTATCCACAGGATATGTTTTTCTTCCGCCAGAAGCCAGATTTCCTCCCGCTCCTGTCTCGGAATTTTCTCATCGATCATCCAGGATTTCAGCGTCTTCCGACCGCCGGACGGCAGTGTCAGGTAGTCCCCCGGCTGCCGGTGTCTCAGCGATAAGGTACCTTTTATTTTATCATAGTCAAACCATTTCGTATACTGGTTTTTCGGAAATTCATCCCCCTTTTCACAGGGGAAAGTATGCATCTGCAAAAGATTCCCATTCTGGATGCCCGGAAACAAAACCCCTTTTCTTTCCCCTGGATGACTAAGCGGGCGCACTTCAAGAAATCCATATATATTTACCGCCCGGAACCCATGCGGCAACGAAATACTCTTTCCGGTTCCCTGGTGCAGAAGTTCCCGCACCGCCTGCACATGCGTCTCCGTCACGTCCCGGAGCGGCATTTTGCTCTTTAAAAACAACCGCCGCACGATATAACCCTGCACAATCTCCGCCTGTTCTGCCAGCGCTTTGGCATCCGCTTTTCCGTCCGGTGCATGTTTTTGAAACCATTCTTCTGCCACCTCTTCCAGATAGGCATCTGCCTGCCGGATGCGTCTGCCCGCCTGGTCGATATGACGGACTGCCTGTGCATTCAGGCGCTCTTCTACCGCCGGAAGCAGTTCATTCCGAAGCCAGTTGCGGCTGTATTCACTCTCCTGGTTCGTCGAGTCCTCGACCCAGTCCTGTCCCTGCTGCCGCAGCCAGGTCTGAATCTCGCTCCGCTGCGCCCAGAGAAGAGGACGGATGATGCGCCCCCGCACCGGAGCAATGCCGGAAAGCCCGGTCAGACCGCTTCCGCGGAACAGGTTAAAAAGAACCGTTTCCGCGTTATCATCCGCATGGTGGGCAGTGGCGATATGAACCTGCCGAATCTCTTCCTCCCACGCCCGCGCCGTCTCCTCATACAGGCGGTACCGTGCCAGTCGTCCCGCCTCCTCGACGGAACATTTCCGGTCAAGCGCCTCTTTTGCCGCATCGATACGGAACTCATAAAAAGGAATTTCCAGCCGTTCACACAGCATCCGTGAAAATGCCGCGTCCCGATCCGCCTCCGCGCCGCGCAGCCCGTGATGGACATGGAGCGCCCGCAGGGAAATCTGAAACGTCTCCCGCAGCTTCCAGAGTACCAGCAAAAGACCGACGGAATCCGCTCCCCCGGATAAACCGACCAGAACGCCATCCCCCGGCCTGGTCATATGATTTTGTTTCATATAAATTTCTGTTTGTTTCTGCATTCTTTTATATTTCTTTTTATCCCTCTTAAAAATAAATCCACTCGTAACTGTTCAGTACCTTCACAGTATAACGGATCTCCCCTTATTTCTCAACCTGCCAGATTCTACCGTTTATCCACGTTCCAGCACCGTCCCGACCAACACTGTGCAGTCATCCACCACACCCCCGTCCGAAAGCCCGGACGCAAACGCCAGGATCTGTTCTGCCAGTTCCTGCGGGTTGCCGCCGGAAAGGTTTGATACAAATTCCATGAACGTCTCTTCCTTGTGTTCCCCCGGCATCGCTTCGAGAATGCCGTCGCTTATCATAATAATTTTCTCGCCGTCCCACATTTTCCGCGACATCAGAACCGGCTCCGCGTTCTGTACAATTCCCATCGGCAGTCCGCCTGCTTCCAGAAACTCAACACCCTCACGCCCCAGAATAAAGGTCGGTACCGCGCCCAGCTTCATCGCTTCCAGCACACCTGTCCCCAGATCGATACAACATAGATCGATTGTTGCCGGATTCTGCTCCGTGCCCGCCAGCAAAAGCACCGTATTTACCAATTTGAGCGCCGATCGTGCCGAAAATCCCGTCTCCAGCAGGCGCTGGGTCAGCTCAATGACCTTCTCGCTGTCCTCGCTGGCGCTTCTGCCGCTTCCCATACCGTCCGACAGGCTCATAATCACCTGCCCCGGAAGCCCGGTCTGCACCGTACACGTGTCACCTGAAATCGGTTCACCCTCCCTGGGGCTGCACGCCATGCCGTACACCATCCGGTATTTACCTTCTTCCACAAAACGGAAGGTCGCCGCATTGCGGGTGATCAGGCTTTTGCTGTCTTTCGCCACACTCCAGTGGCTTCCGGCGATCGCGCGTCCCAGAAGTTCCGCCACATCCCGCGCCGTCATGCATCGCCCGTTGACGCTGCGGAGTGTGAGAAACGCCTCCTTCTGCTGATTTTCATATTGAAGCACCAGCATGTTGTCCACGCGCAGATGGCTTCTGCGGAGTATCCCTGAAAGCACCTCCTCCCAGGATGCCGTCACATCCGCCGCCTGTTCCATCTGGTTGGAAAATTCCTCCAGAATCGCCGCCAGCTCCCGGAACTGGACGATCACCGCGTCCCGGCTTTCCAGAAAACGGTTTTTCCACCCCAGATTCATCGTCGCCCGCCCGAGACTCCGGTTCAATTCCCGCAAATATGCCTCTCTCTGGGAACAGATCTCATGAAACAGGCGAGGCATGTCCTCCAGGTCGATTTTCCCTTTCTGCTCGAACGTCCGAAGCAGATAATAGAGATAATAACTGTCGTCCCGGCGGCTGCCATAATACAGGTTGCACCGTGTACAATCGCCGCATACCGCCGACGCCGCCGTCTGCATTGCCGCCAGCCCGTCCTCCTTCGTCAGATGCCCCTGCCCGCCGATCTCATCCGCAAATGCCTGCGCCAGACCGCCCAGCGACAGTGCCATACTCTTTAAACGTCTTGCCGTGTAGACGTTGACATCCGCCATATCTCTATGTAAAGTTCTCCGTTTAAGCACAAAAAATCCCTCCTAACCTGTATAACGCCATTATATACAGGCTGGAGAGAAATATTTGTCAAACGGACAGAGCAAAACCAGGGAAAACTTCGACATTTTCCGACCTATCTATGAACACTGCTCCCCCGTGTGCCATACTCCAGGCATTCTATGATGTGCTGCAAGTCTAATTCGGATTCGACGGCTTGAGCAGGATCTCATTGCGGTTTACAAGCCCCAGCTTCTCCTTCGCTACCTTCTCGATATACTGCTTGGTCTGCACGTATACGCGGTATTCCTCAAGCTGTTTGGCACGTTCTTCTTCCTTCGCAACCTGCGCCTCCAGATTTTCCTCACGAATTGAATAACTCCTATCCTTTTCCTTGAGATCGATGCCCTTGATGTGCACGGCAACCGCCAGACTCAGCACTACCATCGTAACGCCCACAAGCGCCATCCGGTTGTTTAAATTATCCTTTTTCTTTTTCCGCACATTTCCACCCGGTCTGCCTTCCGACATCTGTCTACGCATTCTCATCTCACTTCCTTTCCATGTTTTCTGCCTGTCCCCTTGTTGTACGTTTCTTTCCGGTCTTTTGGCTTTTTTTGCCTCTTCTTTTCATTTTAATCCATCCGCTGCATTTTTTCAATACCGCAAACAAAAGACGGCTGCCCGTCCGGTCATAAAACACCATGCCGCCGAGCACGCCCGCCACCGCATAGCCGCGCAGAACTCCGTCATTCTGCCCGAACAAAAGCCGGAACGTCGCAAAGCTGGCAAAGAGCCAATACGCCGCATCCTCCATGCCTGTCCAAAACGAGCCGTGCCGTACCAGCCACCGGAAGATCCTAAGCCCGTCATACATCATCATCAGCGCGATTCCCGTACACACACTGCCGCCAAGCAGCCATATTTCCCCTCTCACCGTCCCGCTCATCCGCCACCGCCTAACGGAACAGCCGTCCAAAGAACGACTCCTGCGATTTCCGGTGGGACTCGTTGCAGGAATACGAAAAGCTTTCAAACTCGCCCTCAATATCCACTTCGCCCTTTTCCAACGTCAGACGGCTCACATGCAGCGCCTTCCCACGCACCGTCAGAAGCCCCATGTTTGTATCGAGAATCATCTGGTTCTCATCAAATGACACCACATCCTGGATCCCCGTCACACTCCCCTTTTCCCGGTTCAGAAGCTCCAGCTTGTGAGGTCTGGCATCCAATTTTTCTTCCATGCAAAAAACCTCCCAATTTATCTAACTTATAGCCTATAGCTGCCTATTGTTAAATATATTGGGAGGTTTTCAGGTTTATGAATGATTATCTGGCCGGTTCCCAGACACCGTCTGCATTTACATAATAGCCGTCCGGTGTCCACTCAGCCATATAAAGGGAGCCGTATGGACGCCCTGCGCCCTCCATGTAAACCCAGGTTTTTAATGCTTCATCATACGCCCAGGTCGGCTGCGGTGCATACGGATTTAAGTATACATAGCCCAAATCCGGAATCAGCTGCCACTCCGTCAGCATCTCTCCCGTTGCCGGATCCAGATAATACCATCTGCCGTCCTGCGGATCCAGATACCAGCCCGTCCGCATGCCTGTGTTTTCATCCACATAGTACCATTTGCCCGCGCTGTAATCATAGACCCAGCCCGTCCGGATGTATCCGTCGGCTCCAAAGGCCCACCATGCGCCCCGGAGCTGTTTCCACACAACCTGTTCAACCTGCCTGCCGGTCGCCGGATCCAGGACCAGGCTTCCCGACAGATATGTACCATTTGACAGGCGGTAACGCCATCCGGTGCTCTCTTTTACCCATGTGCTGGTATTTCTGTCGCGGCCGGAAGTGGTCGTTCCCTGCGGATTGCCCGGGGTCGATGGATTCGGGTTCGACGGGTTGGGTTTCGTCGGATTGGACGGGTCAGACGATGCTTTCTTTGTCTGGACCGTTACCGCCTCGCTGGCTGCGGATGCCGTCGTATTGACACCTTCTTTGAGTCTCACATAGAACTTGTAAGTCGTTTCCGGTGTCAGCCCGGTAAATACCGGTGAATCCTGCCATTCTCCCTGATCCACGCAGTATTCCAGTTCATATCCTGCCGGAATCGCCGTTCCATCCACAAATGCTGACGGTGCTTCCAAGGTCACGCTGGTGTCTGTCCACGCTGCTGCCTGCGCTGCTTTCGGGGTCTTTGTTGCTATTTTCTTGATCGTCAGTTGCACCGTAATCGGATCACTCCTATAATATACGTTGCTGTCCGGGATCTTAATCTTACAGGAATACGTTCCCGCATTGGTCGGCGGTGTCATGCTGGAATAAACGGTTCCGTTCACACCTTCATAGTGCACCTCATACTGACCCTGAAACTGTTCCGAAAGATCCTGTCCACCTATCGTTGCCCGAATTCCATCCTCAACAGACTTCGGCGCGCCATCGTAATCAACCTCTTTATCCGTACCTTTCAGTGTAACTTTATCTTTCTCCCCAAAATACACATTTGTCTCAATATTCTGTGCCGGCATATTAAAGGAGGCGGTCCATTTGCCACCGGATTCGGTAAATTTCGGCGGGTAAATAACTACAAGTAAACCACCGCTGTATGTAAGGCATGCATTCTTGTTCTGCATCTCCTTCATCCGTCTGACACCTTCATCTGTCAAGGTCGCCGTTACCAGATCCCCGACTTTTGCTGTAGTCCTGTTCAGCATATAATAAGAACTGCTTCCTGGCTTCTTTGTGATCGAAAATTCTGCATTTGGATTATCCTGAACCTCGATATCCACAGCTACCATGCCCGGTCCCTCTAAGTATACATAGAGAGTCGGGAGACCGGTTGTATTATCTTTTTCGATGCAATAATTACCGTTTTCCGTAAGCTCTGATTGACTATTTACCTTTTTCGGTATAACTGAATCTTTCTTATACAGCGACATTGACTTTATTTTAAATTCTCTAAACAGCTTGCCATTGATAATCTTTGTTACTTTCAGAGAACCAATATGGTCGCCTCCACTCCACTCTTTGGTTTCAAAGGCTGCCGTCGTTCCCCAGGTACCCCATTCCTGCCCTACGAACCAGGTATACTGGTACGCGTTCATATTTTCCGCATAGGAAACCTGTACGGAGGCATTTGAACACGGCATCGTAAAGCAATACACCGTTGGATTCTCCAGATTGCAAATTGTCGCATTCACCTTTGAACCATTTGCATCGGTAATTGTTACTTTACTTACGACATCTTCCGAATCCAGACCCGTAAATGCAAGGTAAACTATTTCTCCGGCTTTCTGTGAAAATGTAAATGTACCAGTTTCACTACCTGTCGTAGAAATTGGATTTGTTCCCCCTTTTGCATCATTCAGGGATGCATACGCTTTCACAACTGCATTCAGAGAATTCGTATGACCCGGCTCCCGTCCTACTGTAACCATGTGCTCCGCCGTATCAACTGTCAGCTGGCATTCTGCCCACTTGGAAGGATCCGCCTTGCTGATGGCTGTGATTGTATAGGTTCCATTTGCCGCAGCCGCAGCGGTTACCAAGCCGTCCTCTACCTTGACTGCCGGATCACTGCTTTTCCACGTCACCTCTCTGGACGCTCCGTTTGCCACATCGACGGTTGCAGTGAGCTGGACGCTTCCTCTCGGATAAATCGTCTCATTGGTCTTATCCAGCGTAATTCCGGTAACCGATGGCTTCAGATCCAGCGTCAGATTCGGAGATAATGTCTGTTTTTTCAGAATCGGGAAGGCATACCTGTCGGTTGAATCCATCGTCCAGGTAGAAGCAAAATCCCAGCCCAAACCTTTATAAAATTCTGGATCTTTCAGATTTGCCTCCGTTGCGTCCGCTCCATATAGCTTGTCTGCCCCCATCATATTCGGATCCGGGGTCAAAATCGTCCCATCTGATTTTCTCGCGACTGTGCCGGCAAAGCCGTAGTTATTCGTATACTCTCCTGACGTTCCGCCAATCCGGTTGAGTGATCGCATCTCCGGGAAAATGCTGACACAAGAGGAAATCGAACCGTTGTCGGAAATGCCCGCCACGGATGCGCCAGTGGGATTTTTTGTCAGCGCTTCGCCTGCCGCGTAGCTGTGGGAGATCGTTACGTTGCCGCTTCCTACCAGTCCGCCAATATAATCTCCCTTATCAACGTCCATATCCACAACTGCATAGCTGTTGTCAATGGTTGTAGTTCCACCGGTCCAACCGACCAAACCACCTACAAAACGCTTGCTAGCGGTTCCTTTGATTTCAGCATCTGCATAGCAGGACTGGATCTCTACCGAATATTTTTCCCTTACATTTCCTATCAAACCACCCGCAGCTTCAATCTGATTCGTTCCATCTGTAGTTTCGATTGTTCCACTGACGTAACAATTTTCTACTGTCAGAGAATCATATACATCACCAACCAGGATGCCAACTCTCGCATCATCGTTGGAAGCTTTAACCACCGCATTTTCTATGGTCAGATTCTTAATTTCACAATTCGAAGAAATTGCTTGAAACAATCCCACATAAGCTTTGCCGACTGCATTCAAGCCTCGAATCGTATGTCCGCATCCATCAAATTCAGCTCCGGCCTTAGGAATCGAAGCAAAGTCGTGACCGCCCATATCAATATCGCACATCAGTTTCGCTTTCCAGTTTGAAATCTTCGTATCTCGGAAATACGCAAGCTCTGCCCCGGTACTAATTTGATAATAACCATTTTCATCTTTGGCCGGTTCCACAACCGCCTGTCCATCCCACTGCTCCTGCACCCATACCGCCTTAAATGTCACATTTCCTTCCGGCATTGTATAACTTGCACCGCTGGCATATGTCTTAGTTCCGTCACTCCAGCCTCCAAAATTCATGCCGTATACCTTAAAGGTATTCTCCGGAAGCGTAATCACAGTTCTGGCTGCGGCATTTTCCAGTGTCGGTGCCTCTCCCTGCGAATCCTGACGATCAGACGCAAAGGTAATTGCATACTTCGCCGCGATTGAAAGATTTATTTCGATTGTTTTTGTTTCTGTTGACGCGCTCTCAGCGGTATAGCTCAAAACAATCGTTCCTGTGATACTTCCGTTTTGTCCCGGATCTTCGCCATTCGTTGCTGGTGCTAGATTAAAATCATTTTCGTTAGACCACTTCGCCTGAATTTTTCTATTTTTGATAACCTTCTGTACAACCTGCAAAATTTCCTCTGCTGTCGTCTTATTTGTCACTGTCATCGCCCGTAGCGCTTCCTGTGCCGCTGTTTCGACAGCCGCTAAGGTCTGCTCGGAAAATACATAGTTTCCACTCTTCGCCTCCTCGCTGTCACCATAGGTTGAACCATCGCCCGTTGCTCGGACTCCAAACGTATAGGTTCCGCTCTCTGCAATCTGGGAGGTAAAATCGTAACTGGCTGCATCCGCCTCAGATGTTACTTCATCCCCAAGTACTAAACCATCCTTATAGAGCTGTACTTTATAGCCCGACGCATTCGTAACCAGACTCCAGACAGCTTTTCCTTTTACTGTCTCATCCCAGCTGACATCCGCAGGCTTTGCAAGCTGAACAAGTTTTATTTCTTTTTTCAGCACAATTGAGCCAATCGAACTTCCCTTGTAACGGACATAAAGCTGTATTTCATTTGTACTGCCAAGAGCCAGCGATTTAGCAAATTGAATCTTAATACTGCCAGTTCCATTTCCGGTATTCACTTCAAGAAGCGTCACTCCGTCATATGACGTTCCATCTTTCTCGGATGAAAGGGTAAAATCTTTCGGCTGCAAACTATCTGTTCCTGCATATGTAAGTTTAATTTCTCCATCTGCCGTGACAGTGTCCGCATCGGTTGTCCGGAAAGTTCCTGTCACCGTTTGTCCCGAAGGCATGGAAACCGGGTTTGTTTCCATGGTGAAATTAAGAGCTTCTAAATCGGCATCCGAAATCGTAACTTTTTTCTCAACCGTAAAATATCCGGTCTTTTTGATTGTTACGTCATAGTCTCCATTGGCAAGCTCAATGCTAAAATTTCCAGTTGAATCTGTTGCCACCTTTTTCTCGCTGCTGTCCTTCTTAAAAGTAATCTCTGCGCCCCCAATTCCAGTTTCTCCAGACTTTACACTTCCACTTAACGAATTGGTCGCCTGAAGATAATCCGGTATGTCTGTGCCAGAGAATATCTTTACTTCGTCATTACCTCTCTTCATCTTTAGCGTTGGAAGCTGTTTATCAGCAAATTCCCAGTTTTCCGCAGCACTTCCCCAGCCAATCGTGTTTTTCCAGAAATTGGTTGTTAAAAGGTTTGTTTTGGAAACACTCACGCCATAATTCTCTAGCTCATCTTTAGGTTTATCAAGAAGTTTATCACCATATTTAACCTTCATACCCTGATAGGCAAAATTTTGTTCACCAACTACATGAACCTTATAATCACCATCATAGCCAAAAATTCGATCTACAAAGTATTTCGAGCTTTTTGTGGAAACCTCTTCTTGCAATGCTGCGCTATTCTTAATTGTGACACTTCTACCTGGTCCACCAACCAATCCACCCGAACCTTTGTCTTCTACAGTTGAGACAGTTCCCATTGCAATACATTTTTTGATCGTTACCACGTCACTATTACTAACAGAACCAATCAAACCTCCTGCCAGAGAACTTCCTTTACCTGTGATATCTGCATTAACAACACAATTTTCTATTGTCAGGGGAGCTCCTTGGGCATTTTGAGCAGCTCCAATTAGTCCGCCTACTCCACTATTATTACTTCCTGTCGCCGTGATACTGCCACTAACATAACATTTTTCAATCGTTGCTTTGTTTTCGTTTCCTACCGTCTGAGCAATCGCTCCCTGGTTTCCCGTTCCCTCAATCCTAACATCCGATAAAATCAAATTTTTAACAGTTCCATTCAAAACACTAAACAACGGCTGCGAAATTCCACTCAACGCATATCCATCACCATCTAAACAAGTCGTTAGTGTTCTTGACTCCCACGACTGACCGCTTAGATCGATATCAGCCCCCAATTTAATATATTTACTTACACCAAAGGGTTGATTTCCATTATATTGATTTCTTTGTTTTTTACCCATAACCTTAGACCACTGTTCCGCAGTACGAATCACATAGGGATTCGTTTCCGTACCTTCTCCCGTGATTCCTTCATCCGCATACAGCGCAATTCCCGCGTCTCCCACCTGCACATGGATCTCCGGCAAAGCAGTGTCTTCCGGTATCTCTTCGCTTTCCGGAATCACCGGAATATAGGTATAGATCGCTCCCTTGTATTCTTCATTGGCTTTATCGTAGCCCTCCCAGGTCTTTTCTTCGGTTTCTTCTGGTTCACCGTCCTCATCGAAGCGGTCAAAATAGTCCTCCGGTGCCAGTCCGCCCTGAAATTCGGAATAGTCGCTGTTTTCCGCATCCAGTTTCCACGTGATACCCGACAAAGTCCGCTCGGTGGTTTCTTCTCCCATCGTCTCACGCACGGTGAGAGTCTCCGGGAACCGGATGTCGGATTCTTTGCTTCCAAGCGGGAGAATCTGATCGGCGATCGATTCTTCCAACGGTGCAAATTCCAGCGTTGTTTTCAACTGCTCTTCTTCCAGGACCGTGATCTGGATCACTGGAAGTTCGTCCTCATCTACCTCATAATTGCTGCTTTTCAGCTCTGCACGGAACAGGTAGATACCCGGATTTTCTCCATCATAACGGGATGCCTGGCTCTCTTCTGCATCCAGAACCCAGCGCACCTTTACTTTTCGCCAGAAACCTTCCTTTTCGTCAATCTCTTCCTCGGTCTTCTCATCTGTCTTGACATCTTCCTTCGGTTGATCCGTTTTTCCGTTCGAAGAACTGCCATCTTCATTCAATTCTACATTTCCACCCGAAGAACCAGAATCTGTCTTACCGGAATCGTCTTTCTCATCGGATTCACCGTTCCCCGGATTTGCATTTTCATCCTGAGAGTCCCCATTTTCCGCCGAATTTCCATCTTTCCCAGAATCTCCCTGTTCACCTGAACCGGATTCCGCTTTCTCTAAGCCCTCTCCACCTTCGCTTTTGTCTTTGCTATTCTCTCCGGCATCTTTTCCTTCGGTATCTTTTCCTTCAGTATCTTCTTTTTCTCCATTCTCTTCACTGTCCGTCTTTTCCAGCACGGCATCATCATTTATGCGGTTGGCAAACGCTGCTACATTCTCATCGCTCCCTGCGTCAGGCACATCTTCGGTTTGCCCCCCGCTGACAAAAACGTCTATGCTGTCCGGCATCTCCAGATCCTGATACCGGGTTCCATAGGGAACCTTCTGATACAGAACCTGTTCCGATAAACTTTCGATCTCCCGGATCTGATAAAAATTCGTGTTCGCATAAACTCTCGGCACAGAGCCATATGAACTGCACGTTATCACTACCACCATTCCTGCTGCCAGGATTCTTCTTTTTCTCCTTCTCATACGCTTTTTTCCTCTCATTCTCGAAATGTTGATTATCCGTCATAAAGTGTGTATACACAAATGAGCCGTCACTATATTTATATTATAATAATCAACTCTCACAAATTCAGGACAGAAACTGTTCTTTTAAGCGCATAAAGAAAAACGAGACGACCAAAGTCGTCTCGTAAAAGTCTAACTTTGAGGGGTCACCTCATTCTCTTGACTTCTTTTTTTTATTTCCGTTCTTTATATCATTGTTTTCCCAGGTTCTCCGGGGTTCTGCACCATGTCAAAAGCATTCCTTTTAAAAATTCCAGTTCCTGTGTGTGGTCTTCCTTGTGATCGTCCGCCCACACAATTCCCTGTGCATAGCGCTCAGCCACCGCCAGCATCGCAATCGCAACGCTTGTAAATAACTGCTGCTCCGGGATATCGGTCCGGATGCTTTTATCGCTCCTCGCCTGCTCATAGAACTTATGATACAGCGCTCCTGCCGGCTTCAAAACATCCAGATGTTCAGCCAGCGCTTCCCCCCTGACTTTCTCCCGGGAGATAAAGTTTTTATAGTTATTACTGAACCGGAGTATTTCCGGGCGTTCCCGGTAAATCCGGATGATCTGGTCCGTATAAAACTCAATGTACTGATACGCCGTGAATGATTCAAATATCTCCGGTCCCTTTTCTTCCAGAATCTCCTTCCAGAGATCGCCCCAGATTTTTCCGCTGATCGCTATCACAAGCTTGACCTTCGTCTGATAATAGTTATATAGGGTCGCAACGCCCACTTCCGCAGCGTCCGCCACCCTCTGTAAACTGACATTCTCGATCCCATATTGCGAAAACAGCCTGAATCCAGCTTCCATCAGCTGTTCTTTCCGACGCATCGCCTCTTTTTCATCCCGCTCTATATTTCTTGGCATTTCATCCTCCGCGCCTTTTCCTGACTTCTCCTGGATTCTTACAGGTATTCAAACATCTCTTTGGCATCTTCCTTGCGGATGGTCTCCTGCACGCTCGTCACGCGGACTTTGACAGACTTGTTGCCGAAGGCAATTTCAATCACATCCCCAACCTTAACCTCCGCGCTGGCTCTTGCCACTTTATCATTCAGCATCACTCGCCCGCTGTCGCACGCTTCATTGGCCACGGTTCTTCTTTTAATGATGCGGGACACTTTCAAATACTTATCTAACCTCATATTTTTCCTTTCCATACCCCCTTGCAGGGCACTTTCATCCTGGCGGAATCCCTTCGCTCCTATAATACTAAAGCCCTCCATGATATTTCATCACGAAGGGCTGTCTGTCACACATATATGTCTGAGATAATTATGCGTTTACCATATCCTTTAATGCTTTACCAGCTTTGAACTTCGGAGTCTTGGAAGCTGCGATCGGCATGGTCTCGCCGGTCTTCGGGTTTCTTCCCTCTCTAGCTGCTCTCTCAGCTACCTCAAAAGTACCAAAGCCAACCAGCTGAATCTTTCCGCCCTTAACCAGTTCCTCGGATACTGCATCTGTGAAAGCCTTGATTGCCTTCTCTGCGTCTTTCTTGGAAAGCTCTGCTTTCTCAGCTACAACTGCGATTAATTCTGTCTTATTCATCGTATATTCCTCCTAGCTTATATCTTCGCACATGAATCCTCTTAGTTTTCTTCGTACATGCCCGCAAATCTTACTTTACATTTATATACATTTCTCCTTGCTTTGTCAAGGTTTTTCGCGCCTTGCTGTGTTTTTTCTGTGAAAAATCATGGAGTATCTGTGAACTCTCTTGCGCTTTCGCCTGTTTTTCGATATATCTGTTATATCGAATACCAATTTTTACCAAATAGACTGAAAGGAAACGGAGACTGTCTGGCACTCTTCCAGCCTCCCATTTTAGACCATATATGATAGAATCAACAACCACTACCCCCTCTGATTTTTACAGCGGTTCCCGCATCCTTTTAGAGGGCATCATCGACGAATTTCTCTCCTGCATCGGCATGATCCGGCGCTATCAGAAGTCGCAGACCGGCTGGGATCCGATCTCCTCCTCTACCTCTCGCGTCAAAAGCCCGGAGAGCATGAGAGAAAAGCTCATCCGAGACGGACTGGAGCCGACGCTTCAAAATGCGCTTGCTCATGAACATGACGCCGCGGGCGTGCGCCTCATCTGCCCGATGGTGGACGATGTTTACCGCACCGCCGAGCTCATCCGCGCGATTCCGGACGTGACCATTCTCCGGGAAAAAGATTTCATCGCCCATCCAAAGCCGAACGGCTACCGCAGCTACCATATGATTTTAAAGATGCCGGTCCGTTTTCTGGGAAATACATCCGAGACAGCCGCTCTGCCCTGTCTGGAAGTCCAGATCCGCACGATCGCGATGGACTGCTGGGCGAGCATAGAACATGAACTCAAATATAAGCACGATATCGCCAACCCGGAGCTGATGCAGCAGGAATTAAAGCACTGTTCCGACCAGATTGCTTCCACGGATCTGTCCCTGTCCACCTTAAAGGAGCTGATTCTCACCCCAAATGCTGACCCAGATGCAAATTCCAACACAAGTGCTGGCGCTGAAAAACCAGTCGCTTCAGACTGCCGCGGCATTCCGCTCGGATAAATACGTGGATAAATAAAATAGTACATAAACCAACAGATGGATAAACAAAGAGGGGATTTTCACACATGAAACTACTTCTTGCCGACGATGAGCCGGATATGATACGCGCCCTGAGCGCCATTTTAACCCATGAAGGATATAAGGTAGACGCTGTCTACGACGGGGCTGAAGCACTGGAAAAAGCAGCCGCCGTCAGCTACGACGGGCTGATTCTCGATATCATGATGCCAAAGCTGGATGGGCTTGCCGTTCTTTCTGCCCTCCGGGACAAGGATATCCTGACCCCCGTTCTTCTCTTAACCGCCAAAAGCCAAACCGAGGACAAAATCTCCGGGCTTGACTGCGGAGCGGATGATTACCTCACCAAGCCCTTTGACATCGGCGAATTTCTCGCCCGCGTCCGGGCGCTGACCAGACGAAGCGCCGCCAAACAACTCTCCGGGCTTACCTGCGGCAACTTTACCCTGGACCGCGCTTCCATGGAACTTTCCTGCGGCACTTCCTCCGTCTGCTTATCCAGCCGCGAGGCAGCAATGCTGGAATTGTTTATCCGCGAGGAAGGACGCCTTTTAACCGAAACACAGCTTTTAGAGCACACCTGGGGAAGCACATCCTACGACGATGGCGCTTCCGATCCACTTCCACCGACACAGGAGGCGCAACTGGTATGGACTTACGTTTCTTATCTGCGAAAAAAGATGCAGGCGCTGGGCGCCAACCGGAGCATCCAGCGAACCGAAGAGGGATATCGTCTGACAGCGGCGGACGCATGATCCGAAGCCTGCGGCGCAGGTTTCTGCTCATCGCCATGTTTTCGCTGGCGCTCACGCTCTTTGTCATCGGCGGCTCGATCAATCTGGGAAACTACATCCGGCTTACCGACCGGGCGGATGCCATCATCACGACTCTTTATGAAAATGACTGGAATTTCCCCTTTGTCAGGAATCATCCAAACGTTTCGGGACGTTTCCAGCTCACCCGCGAAACGGAGTTTGAGACGCGCTACTGCATTATTCATCTGGATGAAAATGAGAAACCATCCGACGTCAACTCCGAGCACATCGCCTCCCTCAGTGAGAGCGACATCTCAGCTCTGACAGACGCGATTCTCTCAGCTGGCAAGGGCAATGGCTACTGGGGCTACTACCGTTACCATCTGTACCCGTCCGATGGAAGCAGCGAAAGCGACGGCGGTACGCTTGTGATTGTAGACTGCTTTTCGCAGTTACAATCATTTTATATTCTTCTGCGCCTGACCTTCTTTATTATTTTCGGCTGTCTGGCAGTTGTACTTTTACTTCTCCTGTGCCTCTCCGACTACGTCATAAAGCCATTTGCCGATAATATCAAAAAACAGCGCCGGTTTATCACCGATGTCTCGCATGAGTTAAAGACACCTCTCGGCATCATTTCCGCCAACGTCGGCGTCATGGAAATAACACGCGGCAAGGACGAGTGGACGGAAAGCACCCGCAAGCAGGTCGAGCGCTTAAACCGCATGATTGCGGAGCTCATCGAGCTGTCGCGCGCCGAGGAAAGCATGTGTCCGGAAAGTCTCTCTGATTTTTCTGTCAGCGCACTGGTAAAAGAGACTTCCGACAGCTTCCAGACCGCCGTTGACGCACAGGGAAAGAAGCTCTCCCTCTCGATCGAACCAGAGCTGTCGATGCAGGGACAGCGCGACCAGATCCTGCGTCTCTGCTCAATTCTGCTGGATAACGCAGTCAAATATTGCCTGCCGGACGGCACGATCACTGTGTCCCTGTACCAGAAAAAACGCCTCCTCTGTCTCGAGGTGCAGAACCCCTGTGAAAACCTGGAGCCCGATCAGGTTCCGCGCCTGTTCGACCGGTTTTACCGAGCGGACGATTCCCGCGCACGGGCAAGCGGCGGCTACGGCATCGGGCTTTCCATCGCCAAATCCATCGTGGAACGCCACGGCGGACGCATCAGCGCCCATCTGGCGCCGGGCAAGGATAAACAGAATGAAATTCACTTCTGCGCCCTGCTGCCGCGGCTGTCGTGAATAGCCCAGCCCTATCATCTCAACATACATACCTGCAAACAAATGCACAATTACCTACAGAGTCTGCCACCGTTAGCTTCTTCCAAATACAGGACTATCAAAAACAGGATCGATGGACAACCGCCCAGGAGTTTTATCTCTCTTTACGTTTTCCATCGATCCCGTCTTCTTTTTTCTCTCACCGCCTGTTTCCAGGCAGATTTATCTCATTTATCTTTTTTTATCCTTCCATCTGACGTCCCAGAAATCCGGCTGCCGTCGCTGCCAGCTTCATCTCCGCCCCTCCAAGCGCCTGCTTTGCCTCCCGGCTGAGGAGAATCACCGCCCCGATCGCATCTCCCTCGCTCAAAATCGGCACAATTACCTCGGCGCTGCTCTCCTCCACCTCATCCGAGGTGATCGGGATAAATGCTTTTTCTCCCCGCGCCGCACAGATATTCTGACGTTCGGAGACTGCCAGCTCCAGCGCCCGGCTGATCGTCTTCTGGTAATATTCCTTCTTTGGTCCCCCGGATACCGCGATGATCTGATCCCGGTCCGCGATGCAGACCATCAGCCCCGTAGACTGCGCCATTGCCTCCGCGTACTGCACGGCAAATGCCGCCAGCTCCACCATCGGTGAATATTTTTTCAATATAATCTCGCCCTCGCGGTCCGTGAATATCTCAAGCGGCGTCCCTTCCCGAAGGCGCAGCGTCCGGCGTATCTCTTTCGGGATGACAACGCGACCTAGATCATCGATTCTTCTCACAATTCCTGTAGCTTTCATGATTCTTCCTCCTGCATACCACGTTTGCCATATCGTGTGTCTTATGGGTAGTATGTGGAAATGCAGGCGGATTATACATCTGAAATGGTTCGTCCCAATTTTAGAACTGAAAATTTTTGCGTTTTTTATTCCTGCCGTTTCTTCGGATTCGGATTGATCGCCACACCGCGGTTGATGTCGCCCTGTAAATTCTTGCCGAACTGGTAATCATTACCTGGAAGAATCACATTGAGCAGAACGCCCGCAATCGCTGCGATCGCAAGACCTGTCAGGGTAACCGAGGTTCCTGCCGCCTCAAAGGTCAGACCGTCGGAGAATCCCAGTCCACAGACCAGAATTACCGCAGCGATTACCAGGTTACGGGATTTGGTTAAATCCACCTGGTTTTCAACCACGTTGCGGACACCGATCGCGGAGATCATACCGTACAGCATGAAACTGACGCCGCCGATGATGGCAGACGGCATCGAACCGATGACTTCTGCCATCTTCGGAATAAAGCTCAGAATCACAGCAAAGACAGCTGCAATCCGGATGACACGCGGGTCATGAACACGGCTTAATTCCAGAACGCCCGTATTTTCACCGTAAGTCGTATTGGCAGGACCGCCAACGAGTGCCGACAGAGATGTTGCGATACCATCGCCGACCAGCGTCCGGTGCAGTCCCGGATCCGCAAGGAAATTTTCTCCGACCGTCGCGGAGATCGCCGACATATCGCCGATATGTTCCATCATCGTCGCAAGCGCGATCGGCGCCATTACCATGACCGCCGTCGGGTCAAATTTGCACAGCTGGAACGGAGGAAGTCCGACCCAGGAAGCCGTCGCCACCTCCGAGAAATTCAGGATCGCACTTCCGTCCGGGTTTGTCATTCCCATCATCTGGAAGACTGCTGCCGCTGCATAGGAGATCACAACGCCCATCAGAATCGGAATAATCTTGAACATTCCCTTGCCCCAGATATTAAAAACGATGATAGTTCCCAGCGCGATCAACGCAATCAGCCAGTTTGTCGATGCGTTGGCGATCGCGGACGGCGCCAGTGAAAGACCGATACAGATAATGATCGGACCTGTCACAACCGGCGGCAGATAGTGCATGACGCGCTCCACGCCTGCCAGCTTGATGATCAGTGCCAGAATCAGGTACAAAGCGCCTGCAACCACAATACCGCCGCAGGCATAGGGAAGCTTTTCTCCCATGGTCATATCTGCAAATATACCTGTATTCAGATTCGCAACCGTCGCAAATCCACCCAGAAAAGCAAAGGAAGAACCAAGGAAAGCCGGCACCTTAAACTTAGAGCAGGCATGGAAGAACAATGTACCAAATCCTGCACACATCAGGGTTACCTGGATAGAAAGTCCCTGCCCCTCAAAATAGGTGTTGACCAGAATCGGCACCAGAATGGTCGCACCGAACATGGCGAACATATGCTGCAGTCCCAAAAGCAACATCTTCGGCAGACCTAAGGATCTGGCATCCTTGATAGCCGTGTTGTTTTCATTCATAACGATATACCTCCATTTTATTCAGCATACTTTTCTTTTCCGATCATATTTTCTATCGTTTTTGCATGCGTTTCTCCGTCTTTCAGAATATCGTTTTTACAGGCTTTCGTCAACCTTTTCGTTACAGTTACACTGTCTTCTTTACTTGCCTGAACTCCATTCTTATGGTAAGATCAAATAATGTATTTTACCGCCTTATAGTGCCAAAATCACGCTGCTGTCTGCATTCCTTGCAGCCGGCTGAAAACATCCGGCCTATTACGGCAAACATATAGAAAGGCTGAAAATTATTATGAAAAAGCAAAAACTATCTTCCCTTCTGCCTATCGCTGTATTTCTGATCTTTTATCTGGGGCTAGGAATCTGGTCAGAATATATCATGAAGATCCCGATGGGCTTTTACAACATTCCGATTGTTGTCGCATTTATGCTGGCGATCCTGACGGCCTGCTTCCAGAACCGTTCTCTTTCCTTTGACCGGAAACTGGAGCTGATGGGGCAGGGCATCGGAGATAAGAACATCATCACCATGCTTCTCATCTTCCTGACAGCCGGAACCTTTGTCGGTGTCGTAGGACGAAGCAGTGCGGAAAGCGTTGCTTATCTGATGCTGTCTCTTATCCCGGCCCGTTTTTCCGTCGCCGTTCTCTTTGTGGTAGCCTGCTTTGTCTCTACCTCCATGGGAACCTCCGTCGGAACCATCACCCTGATCGTTCCCATTGCCGCTGCCGTATCTGAAACCTCCGGTTTCTCTCTGGCCCTTTGCGTCGCATCTGTCATCGGCGGTGCCATGTTTGGAGATAATCTCTCTTTCATCTCCGATACAACCATCGCCGCCTGCAACGGTCAGGGATGTGCTATGAAGGATAAATTCCGTGAGAACTTCGGCATCGCACTTCCGGCTGCCATCGCTTCCCTGGCACTTATCCTGGTCGTTTCCTTCCATCAGGATCCGGGAGCTGCCATCATAAAACCATACAACCTGATTCAGCTGATCCCCTATCTTCTGGTATTAGCAGGCGGCATTGCCGGTATTCAGGTATTTGTCGTTCTGTTAGTCGGAATCGTATCCGGTGCCATCATTATGCTCGGCTCCGGCCAGACTACTCCCTGGGAAATGCTTACCAATATGGGGTCCGGTACTTCCGGCATGTTTGAGACCAGTATGGTTGCCATCTTAGTTGCCGCTATGTGCGCATTGATCCGTGAAAACGGCGGCTTTGATGTTCTTCTTAACGTCATTCACCGCATCTTCCGCGGAAAACGCGGCGGTCAGTTTGGTGTCGGCCTTTTAGTTACCCTGCTGGATATCGCAACTGCCAATAACACGGTGGCTATCGTTATGGCCAACCCTATTGCAAAGGAAATTTCCGAAGATTATGGCATCAGTGCCAGAAAGACAGCCTCCCTTCTGGACACCTTTTCCTGCATCTCCCAGGGAATCCTTCCTTACGGTGCTCAGATGCTGGTAGCATTATCGGCGGTCCATGAGCTGGGCTATGAACTGTCCGCCTTCGAGGTTATGCCGCTTCTGTTCTATCCGGGCATGCTGTTTATCAGCTCCTTAATCTGTATCTTTCTGCTTCCGGAGCGCGGAAACCGTGCCAAGGCAAAAAAATAACAGCGGAACCCTTTCCACTGCACACATAAACGCATTAAGGCATAAAAAAGAGCTGTCCGACTTTCTCGTCATCAGACAGCTCTTTTATGAAATATCCCGAAGTTTCACTATATAACCTCTCTTTCTTTTATATTTTGTTTTAAATGTGCTATGGACCTCTTCCTTTCATATGAATCTCCTCCTTTGATTACATGTATCTATGTAAACTCTTTTAGAGATTGTATGATGATGGATTCCATCGATACCGATTTTTATCTTTTTATTTATTGGATAAATTCGGTTTTTAAAACCATGATCATGTTTTTTAGTAACTAACTATCCCATTGGACCGTCCTCCTTGTTCCTTATTTCGTCCTAGAAACTATGGTAACCGTTTGTTGGGGTTATCTCTGTTTCTTTTGATGGTTTTATTCTACTAGATAATTTTCATTTTGTCAAGCATTATTTCTAATTATTTTCCATATTTTTCTTTATTTATCTGATTATATTTTTGTAATTGTTGTGTATTTCTGTTTTATTTGTTTTGTTTCTAACTATTATCGCGCTTTACGATCGCGTTTTCTTGTATTTTTTGTTTTATAGGACGAAGTTTCCTATGACAAAAAAGAACCACCCCAAAAGAATATGCCGATACCGAACTACCTCTTCTGGAAATGGTTCTATTTTCTTCTATCTTCCCTAGTGGAACTGGAACACGATTCCGGCCACAGCCGCCACCACGATATAGAGGATCGGGTGCTTTTTCCATTTAACTAAGCCGTACCAGATCGCAAGCGACAGTACGATCGCTTTCCAGTTGATGATGGAAAACAGCTCGGAAAACGCCAGGCTGCCATCCTCGCCGACATGGAGGAACGCTATCTTTGCCACGCCGATACCTGCTGCCGCAATCAGGGCGGTAGATGCCGCGCGCAGACCATAGAGGGCATTCTGTACGATCGAAGAGGATTTAAACTTATCGAGAATCTTCGAGATAATCACAATGATGATGACCGACGGCAGCACCAGTGAGAGAGGCGCTGCCAGTCCGCCGAGAATCCCTTTAATATGGAAGCCGACGTAGGTCGCCATGTTGACGCCCATCGGTCCCGGTGTGGACTCGGAGACAGCGATCATGTTGGAAATATCACTAAAAGTATACCATCCTGTCTCCTTGGAAATATTGTAAAGGAATGGCAGAGTCGCCAGTCCGCCGCCAATCGCAAACAGTCCGCAGCAGAAGAAGCGGAAGCCTAATTCAAGCATCAGCATCATTTCTTTTCCCCCTTTCCGCCCTTCAGTACAATCCCGATCGCACCCGCCACAACAACAAGAAGCGCCGGAGAAACCGATGTAAACAGCGCCAGTACAAACACAACCGCCGCAATCGCGATCGCTCCTTTATCAACCAGCGATTTCTTCGCCAGCTTGACAACCGCACTGCCGATCAGCACACAGACGCAGGCGCGGATGCCTGCAAAGGCGCTGCTCACAAAGCTAAGTTCAATAAAGTTAGAAATAAATGCCGCAATAATCATAATGATGACAAGCGACGGCGCAATGACTCCTAGTGTCGCCGCAATCGCCCCCGGAATTCCCCGATTCTTATAACCGACAAACGTCGCCGTGTTGACCGCGATGATACCCGGTGTACACTGACCAATCGCGTAGTAGTCCATCAATTCTTCATCCGTCGCCCAATGGCGTCCATTGACTACCTCTTTCTGCAGCATCGGCAGCATCGCATATCCGCCGCCGAAGGTAAAACCTCCGATTCTGGCAAACGTCAGAAACATATCCAGCAGTTCTTTCATTTCTGCCCACTCCCTTCCGTATTATCCCTACACTTTTATTTCTCTGGAATTTCCAGTATATACCTGCTTATGTATCATACCAGAATTCAAGGAGCCTGAAAAATACCATTCGGATATAGAATGTATATCGAAAAAATATAGTTCTCCTGTTATTCTATCGGATTTTGTTATATAATATATCTGCCATACACACAGTTTTCCAACGAATCCGAACAGGAAGGAGCATTTATGGAACTTCGCCAGTTATCCTACTTCGCCACCATCGTCAACGAGGGAAATATTTCCCAGGCAGCCAAAAAACTGAATATCTCACAACCGCCGCTCAGCCACCAGATGAAGCTTCTGGAGTCAGAACTGGGTGTGACGCTGTTTGAGCGCGGTTCCCGCCGCATCCGACTGACACCTGCTGGAAAGACGTTCTACGACCGGGCGCTTGCGATCCTCGATCTGAGCCAGGCTGCCCGCACGGAGCTGACTGCACAGAAACAGGAGATTCAGGGCGTTGTGCGCCTTGGCATCATCTCCTCCGCCGTCGAATTTGTGACCCGGCATTATCTTGCCCCATTCCGGCGATCCTATCCCAAAGCCCTGTTTGAACTCCATGAGTCCAATTCCTACCACCTGCTCGATCTGCTTCACTCCAACCAGATCGACCTCGCCGTGATCCGGACGCCATTTGCCAAAGCCGGGCTGGAGATGCAGACACTGCCGCCGGAGGCATTTCTGGCGATCGGGCGCGAAATGATCTGGAGCCATTACAAGGAATGCCCGAATGCCCTTCTGACTGATATTCCTGCTTCCGAACCACAAAAAAGCCATACGCCCACATCTCTTCCCCTCTCTGCCCTCACCCGCGCGCCGCTCATCCTTTACCGCCGCTGGCAGCCGCTGATTCTGGGATATTTTGAGGAACAGGCGCTGGAACCGAACATCGTCTGCATTGCCGACGATGCCAGAACCGCCCTTTTATGGGCGTCCGAAGGGCTGGGCATCGCGCTCGCGCCTGAATCTGCCCTCTGTTTAAATTCCGATCCCGCCCTGATCCGTCGGATCATCACCCAGCCGCAGATCCACTCAAGTATCTGTCTGGTCAAACGGAAGGAACGGAGTTTATCGCTGGTGGGGGATGCGTTTTTCCAAAGTTTCCATGCCACCGCTATTTCATAAATATGAATTTTATCCTATAAATTCAATTGACTTTACATTTTTTTCATTGACGTGTTTGTACGAAATCAGACATTTATCATACGCTGAATATTTTTTCATATATTACCGCATTCTGTTTAATTTTTCCAGCAAATTACTTTCGATATCGTTTTTTAATATAAATTACACAAAATTTTCAATATGTAACACAAATGGCAGATTTTTTTAGTTGACATATCGATAAACCGCACATATAATTGGCATCAATTCAGGAAAAGCAGAATAAACATAACAGAAAATAATTGCAAGGGCGCATCTCTTTTACGATGGATGCGTCCTTGTTTTTATTTATATGGCAACTGATCACGTGCCGGCTTACCGCGGGCACAGCTGAAAAAGAGGAGGAAATGTAAAGCCCGTCACTCTCTCCGGCGGACAGATGCAGCCAAAAGCGCTCCTCTTTGACGAACCGACCTCCGCACTCGACCCGGAGCTGGTCGGAGAGGTTTTAAACGTCATGAAGGAGCTGGCAAAATCGGGAATGACGATGGTCATTGTCACCCATGAGATGGGCTTTGCCCGTGATGTTTCTGACCGGGTGCTCTTTATGGCAGACGGCTATGTGGTTGAGGAAGGAAAGCCAGAGCAGATCTTTACCGCCCCGCAGCATAAACGGACCAAGGCATTCTTATCAAGACTGCTGGCATCTGCGTAGACCCACTATCAAAAACATAAGTGTCGACAGCCGCTTCGCGATCAATAAGATTGCGGAGCGGCTGTTTTCTGCCATAGGAAACCTCGTTCTATGTGCCATGGCACATTCCTTCTTATAAATTCAGATCTCCCAGACTGGAAAGATAATGTTTGCATATATCCAGGAATTCCCTGTTTTTTTCAGCGAAAAAGCTGTTCTTCATCCATACATAGTTAATGAAGTTTTTGCTTTTAAAATCGTTAATAAAAATCTGGCTCATAACACCGAGATCCAGTTTTTTCTGTACGACAAACTTGTATACAAATGAGAGACCAACATTTTCAATGACAAGATTGTGAATGGTATTGATGGTTCTGACTTCTACAAAAGAGGCGAAATTATGTATGTCCTGATTGTAACCGTGAAGAATAGAACGCAGATTGAAATAGGATTTTGAACCTTCTTCTCTGAAAATCAACCGATAGGGATTTAATTCTTTAAAATCTACGGTTTTTCCGGCCAGCGGATGAGTGGGAGCGCAGATGCAGATGGTTTCAGACTCGAATAATTCGTGGCATTCATATTCTTCCGGTGGACAGTAGGTATCCACAATACAAGCCTGGATTCTTCCGTTTGCTAATTGAACTAACAAGTCATCAGATTCTCCCATATAGATGCTGACCTTTTTTTCAGGGTATTTGTTCAGATATTTTCCCATTACTTTTGCAGCAAATGTTTCTCCGAATCCAGTCAGGGAACCTAGTTTGAAAACGTCAGGTTCGTTGATGGGGACAGAAAGCCGGTTTTTTATGATTTCTGAATCAGCCTGTACAGATTGGGCATATGAGCGGAGGAGACGTCCTTGATCGGTTAGGTGAAGTCTTTTTTTCTCATCATAATAAAATAGTTTTGTTCCGTAATACTGTTCCAGATATTTGATGTGCTGAGTTACGGCTGGTTGAGTCATATGAAGCTTTTCAGCGGTTTTGGTATAATTTTTCGTTTCACAGAGCTCTAAAAAGGTACTGAGCTTATAATTTAACACAGATATACTCTCTCCTTTCTGCGTGAATATCTGTATAAGGCGTTTAGTGGGGGTGGCTATATCAGATGTGAAATAACTCACATTTAGTAGCAAGAATGCCTTGGTATTCTTGAATTTGTAGACCGAAATTCAGACTAAAGTCTGTATAATACAGATTTATCACTTTATAAAATAACGTGATTTCATTTTATTTGATTTATGTGCTAAAATCAAGACAAAGAAAAATATTTCTCGTGAATTTCAAAATAGTATACTTAAAATTATGAATGTTAGGGAAAGGAGGAACTATGGAATACCCGATTGGAATTGAGATGTCGAAGGACTATTTATCGTATGAGGTCAGTAAGGCTGCGTACAAGCTGGTGCACGATGTTATGCTGGTGCAGCCGGGAGAGAACGTAGTAATTACCGGAGATACCTCTACGGATAAACGTGTACTGGAAGCTCTCATGAGTGCAGCTTATACTGTTGGAGCCAATCCGCTGCTTGTTTTCGCACCGACCAATTTAAATACCTATTCAGAACCGGCGGCTCCGCTTGGAAATGCAGTTGCTGTTTCAGATGTCTGGATTGAGTTATCATACGGTTCCATCTTCCTGAGTGATGCATGGAAGAGAGCAATTGATTTTGGCTGCCGTTACATTAATCTTACCGGTATGGATGCAACCATGATCGTGAATTGTATCGGAAGAGTCGATGTTAACAAGGTAGTAGAGCTGGGAGAGGTTTTAAAGGCTAAATTAGAGGCAGGAAACGATATTATCATTAAAGATAATAATGGAACTTATTTAACAGCCCAAAATGAGGGAAGAAAAGTTCGTCACTCCGGTCAGCTGGCAACCTTTAAGGGGTATCCGTTCATGATGGCTGGCCAGATTAGCTGGTGTCCAATAGAGGAAACGATTAATGGAACCCTTGTATTCGATGCTGCGATTTTCCCGCCGACCGACATGGGTGCAATTTCTGAAAATGTGAAACTCACCTTGGAAAATGGACGTGTAACTAAGATTGAAGGCAGAAAAGAGGCCGAACGTTTCAGCGCATGGCTGCATTCGTTCAACGATCCGAATATGTTCCGTTTGGCACACTATTCACTCGGATTCAATCCGGGCGTTATGAAACCAACCGGACGTATCGTAGAAGATGAACGAATTTTTGGATGCATGGAATTTGGTATTGGAAGTCAGGGTAAAATGATTCGCGGAAGCTACTGGACAGCAGCTTCTCACACAGACGGTGTAGTATCGAAACCTACAATTATCGTAGATGGCGTGACAATTGAGGAAAACGGAAAATATGTGGATCCGCAACTTGCTGAAATCTGCAAGCAGATGGGAGTTGAAGGATATTAATCTATAGTCGTTAACCTTATAACAGAGGAAAGGAGGAAGTTTATGAATAAAAAACACCCATCCGCATGGGATCCGGCCATTATGTTGTTAAATATTTTAGTTTCTGTGATTGGTTCAATCATTGGTCTCGAGTTAATTGCCAGATTGGGAATCAGTACAAACACATCTATCATCGGTGCACTGTTTGCGATTATTATTGCCAGAATTCCGTTGAAGGTGTTCCAGAAATATAAAGATATTAATACCCAGAACCTTGTTCAGACAGCTATGTCAGGTGCAACGTTCGCTGCTTCAAACGGTATTTTCTTATCCATCGGTATTCCTTATCTGTTAGGAAGACATGATCTGGTTATTCCAATGCTGGTAGGTGCTTCATTAGCAGTAATCATTGATGCAACGATTCTTTATAAGGTGTTTGATACAGAGATGTTCCCGGCAAAGGAAGCATGGGCACCCGGTATTGCAGCAGCAGAGGCTATGCTGGCAGTTGCTGAAAAAGGAAAGAACTCCGTTATCCTTATGATTGGTATGGTTGGCGGAATCGTTGGAAAGATTTTTGGTATTCCGACCGATATCCTGGGTGTAGGCTGGATTGGAAATATGTGGGCTCTTGGTGCATTTGGCGTGGGCCTTCTGATTTCCGAATACACTCCGAAATTCTTCAACATCAAACTTGGTGATTATTATGTACCTCATGGTGTCATGATTGGTGCCGGATTCGTTGCTCTTATCCAGATGATTCTGATTCTTCAGAAAAAGAGCAAGAAAGAAAAAGAAGCGGCAGCAGCTGAGGCTGCAACTGGAAAGGTAGAAAAGAAAGAATTTACCAGAAGCTTAAAGAGCATGAAGTTCTCCCTTGCAGAAGGTTTTGGCGCATATATTCTGGTATCCATTGTTATGGCAATTATGTGTGGATTTTCGGCAGATATGAGTGCTGGAATGTTCGTATGGTGGATTATCTTTGCAGCCCTTTCTGCAATCATTTCCGAGCTGATTGTTGGTATCTCCGCCATGCACTCCGGATGGTTCCCGGCATTTGCAACAGCTTTCATTTTCCTGATTCTTGGAATGCTGTTTGGATTCCCACCGGCACAGCTGGCAATCCTGGTTGGCTTTACTTCTGCAACCGGACCGGCCTTTGCTGATATGGCGTATGACCTGAAATCTGGTTATATTGTCAGAGGCAACGGTGAAGATGTTCCGTTTGAGATGGAAGGAAGAAGACAGCAGTATATTGCAAAAATGGTCAGTGCTGTAATTGCAATTCTGGTTGTTCTCTTTACTTACAAAGCATATTTTGAAAAAGGAATGCTCGCACCGGTTGATGCTGTATATGTGGCAACTATTGATGCAGGAACTAATATGGCAGTAGCAAAAAACCTGATTATCTGGGCTATCCCGGGAGCACTTCTTCAGGCAATCGGCGGTTCAGGCCGTCAGTTAGGTGTTTTATTTGCGACAGGTCTTCTGATTGCTTCTCCGATGGCTGGTATTACAGTACTCGTTGGTCTTTTGATTCGTTACATTGTAGTTAAGAAATATGGTGATCTTGGACAGAGTAAACTGTATATTCTGGGTGCCGGATTCATTACCGGTGCCGCCCTGTACAGCTTCTTCAGCTCCACGATGAACCTTGGAAAGAAACTTAATAAATAAAAATATATATTATAGGAGGAACTTATTATGGAATATCCCGTTGGCGTAGAAATGTCAAACACCTACTTATCATTTGAAGTAACAAGTGCTGCTTTAAAACTGGTACGTGATTTCATGCTTGTAAAAGAGGGTGAAAATGTAGTTATCACCGCTGATACATCTGCAGATTTCCGTGTGGTTGAGGCGGTTGCAGGTGCAGCATATTCAGTTGGTGCAAATCCGGTTATTATTCACTATCCGACTTCCGGAAAAGCGTATGAAGAACCGATTCGCCCGGTTGCAGATGCAGTAGTGCATGCAGATGTATGGATTGAGTTAGCATACTATTGCTCTATGCATACTCCTTGCTTTAGAAAAGCAATGGAGAATGGTGCAAGATTTACTTGCTTAAATGGTATGGATGTTATCATGCTGGTAAATACGGTTGGCCGTGTTGACTATGATGTCCTGATTGAATTTGGTGAGTATCTGACAGATAAAGTTCATCGCTCAAATGAAGTAATTGTTACGGATAAGAATGGAACAAATTTAGTTGGCTACAATCAGGGACGCGGCGTTAAACATTCTGGACAGAGAGCAACCAAGAAGGGCTATCCGGTTATGTTAGGCGGTCAGGTAAGCTGGTGTCCGGTAGAGGAGACTATCAATGGTAAATTAATTTTTGATTCTGCTCTGTTCCCACCGGATACATTAGGTCTTCTTAACAGTAATGTAGAGCTGACCCTGGAAAAAGGTGTTGTAACAAAAATAGAAGGCGGAAAAGATGCTGCTATCTTCGAAAAATGGCTGAATAAATTTAATGACCCGAATATGTTCCGTCTGGCTCATTATTCCATCGGCTTTAACCCGGGCGTAACCAAACCTACCGGACGTATTGTTGAGGATGAGAGACTCTTTGGATGTATCGAGATGGGTATCGGAAGTCAGGGAGCCAGCTTAATGGGAGCTTGCTGGGATGCTGCTGCTCATACAGATGGTATTGTTTCTAAACCGACGATTCTTCTGGATGGCTATAAGCTGGAAGAAAACGGAATCTATGTAGATCCGGAAGCAAGAAAATTCTGTAAAGCACTTGGCGTTGAAGGATATTAATCATTACAATGGTAGTAAACATACCTAAATAATACCTCTAATTGGGAAAGGGCGCTGTCAGAATTGTCAGCGCCCTATTATCTCAAAAGCGTTTATCCTAAATTTTCGTATCAAATTGTATGTACGGGGAGATTATATTTATGGAAAGACAATCTAAAAATGAAAAGCTGCTTCAATATTTTAAAGATATCTGCCTTATTCCGAGACAAACCGGTGACGAGGAAGCGATCAGCCAGTATCTGCTCGATTTTGCAAAAGCCAGAGGCCTGCAGGCAGAACGGGATGCCCATCATAATGTGCTGATTCGGAAACCGTCAACGATTCCTGGATATAAGGGACCAACGGTTATTGTGCAGGGTCATATGGACATTGTCTATGAAAAGAGCGCAGATAGCACTCATAAGTACGAAGATGGTATCCATGTTGTGGAAGAAGATGGCTATTTGAAATCAGCGGATGGAACCTCTCTTGGTGCTGATAACGGACTGGCAGTTGCTTATGCAATGGATTTGCTGGATCGAAATGATCTGCCGCTTCCGGCCCTGGAGATTTTAATTACTTCCAGTGAAGAAGTGGGCCTAGAGGGAGTTAAACATCTGGAACTTACAGATGTCAAAGGAAGCTATCTGATTAATTTGGATGCAGAAGAAGAAGGTGTTTTCTTTACAAGCTGTGCAGGAGGAGTCAGAACTGATCTTTCTCTTCCGCTGAAATATACGGGCTCAACGGAAGATATTACATATACATTAACATTATGTGGATTAAACGGAGGACATTCGGGTCTGGATATAGCTCTTGGAAAAGCAAATGCAATTCAGCTTGTGGGAAGAATTCTTTATCATATTGCTCCATTTGCACGTATTTCTTCGCTGGATGCGCCTGGAAAAGCAAATGCAATTGCATCTAAGGGAACGATTGTTATGCACACATCAAGCCAGGACGAAGAGGCATTATTAAAAGAACTCTCTAAACTGGAAGAAATGCTGAAAGCACAGTTTTCTGAAACAGAAAACCTGTCATTCCGCCTGGAGAAGGAAGAGCAGAAAAAAGAGGTAACTGTGTTTACAGAGGAAACGGTGAATTTGATTATCGAGGCAATTACGTTTCTTCCGTGCGGCGTTATCAGCCGAACCAGAGAAAATGTGGAAATGGTACAGACATCTTCTAATATAGGCAGTATGACGATTCAGGATGGAACACTTGAATTCCTGTGTTCCGGAAGAAGTTCTGTGAAATTAGAAAAAGCACAGTTAAAAGAAAAAATGCAGATATTATCGAAGGCACTGGGAATGAACTGCACCTTCCATGGTGATTATCCGCAGTGGGAATATCGTAAAGAATCTAAACTTCGTGATATTTGTGCGAAGACATACCGTGAGTATTCTGGAAAAGATGCTGTTTTCACAGGAATTCATGCCGGAATTGAATGTGGATATCTGGCAGAAAAACTGGGAGAGCATATCGATATGATTTCCTGTGGGGCAAATCTTTATGATGTTCATACACCGCATGAAAAAGCAGATGTGGAATCTTTCTATCGGATGGAAGAAGTAATTATTGCGATCCTTCAGGAGATTGCAAAAGCTTAGTGTTTAGCACAATATAATATATTAAAGCCCCGGAATCAAAAAATTCCGGGGCTTTTGCTGTGCATGTATGAAGTTTTACAGTCTCGCAATTACTGCGTCCACATATTCCTCGGTGGTTGCAGTTCCATGCAGATCTCTTGTCAGGTGCTTGCCTTCTGCCAGAACCTCATCCACAGCCTTGCGGATGCGTCCGGCGGTCTCATTTTCACCTAAGTACTCTAGCATCATGCAGGCAGACCAAAGGAATGCGGTCGGGTTTGCCAGGTGCTTGCCTGCAATATCCGGTGCGCTGCCATGTACGGCCTCAAACATAGCATAGTCAGAACCGATATTGCTGGATGGAACGAGTCCCAGGCCTCCGATCAGGCCGCTGCACAGGTCCGAAAGAATATCTCCGTACAGGTTCTGCATTACCATAACATCAAACTGGTTTGGATTCATGACAAGCTGCATGCAGGTGTTATCGATGATTTTATCATCACCTTCAATCTCCGGATATTCCTTTGCAATCTCTTTGAAAATGGAAAGGAACATGCCATCGGACATTTTCAGGATATTTGCCTTATGAATACAGGTTACTTTCTTGCGTCCGTTCTTTTTCGCATACTCGAATGCATCGCGGATAATGCGCTCGCTTGCCTGTCTTGTAACAATCTTAATTGCATGAACTGTATCCGGATTTACCTGTTCCTCTACACCAACATAAAGACCTTCTGTATTTTCGCGGAAAATCACGATATCCACATTCTCAAATGGAGTTTTTACGGCCGCGTTGGACTTAACCGGGCGGATATTGGCATACAGGTCATACTGTCCGCGAAGTGTTACATTCAGGGAGCGGAATCCTTTTCCAACCGGAGTCGTAATCGGGGATTTTAAGAGTACTTTGGTGCGCTCGAAGGAAGCATACGCTTCCTCTGGAATCAAAGCACCGTTGCGTTTCCACTCATCCTCACCAACATTGAAAATTTCATATTCCAGCGGTGCATCTGCCGCTTTTAAAATCTTTAACACATTATCAACTAACTCCGGACCGATACCATCGCCGCGAAATACTGTAATTTTATGACTCATTTCTTTATCCTCCTTCTTGATTTTCCCAATCGTAACTGTTCAGTACCTTCACAGTCACGCGCAGTAAATGCGCAGACCTACTGAACAGTTACTTCCAATCTTCATATTTTATCGAAAGCTGCCAGAACAGGCTGACAGCTTTTCGAACAAACAACTTCCCAATTAAATTTCCCTTACAGAACAACCGCTACAATCAGGTTATATACCGCACAGCAGATAACGCTGATCGGCACTGCCACAAAAAGCAGGCGGTTGAACAGGTGATTTCGGTCTTCCTCGTTTCCGCAGGAACCAAGAATCAGGCTGCCGCCGGATGAGAACGGGCTGATCGCACTGCTCTGTGCACCAAGGATCGTGCAGGCAAAGAGTGCTGCCGGATTTAATCCGGTTGCTGCCGCAAGTCCCGGAATCAGCGGGAACAGGGCCGGTGCTACAACACCTGTCGTAGAGCTGAAGAAACTCATAAATGCGCCTACAAAGCTGAATGCCAGCGGAATCAGGGCTGTCGGAACATTGGAACCAATCCATGCGGATAATGCATCAATGGTACCGGCCTGAACTGCAACGGCGATAAGCATGCCGGCTCCGGCAATCATGAGGATGGTGTTCCACGGAACACGTGCAATCACTTCCTTCTGCGGTGCCAGATCAAAGAGCAGTGCGATGATGGTAAAGCAGAATGCCACCAGTCCTACATCAACCTTTCCGGCAATTTTTCCAATCAGTTCATTGCCAGGAACCGCCATCTTTAAGAGCGGGAATATCAGGACAATCACCATCATCAGAATCATTAAATGCAGGGTTGTTTTCTGTTTCTTGTCAAACGGCTCCGGGCGATTGAACGTTACGCCTTTTCCGATACCGCGGTTGCTCTTGAAACCGAAACGGAAAATTGCAATCAGAATCAGGGAAAATACAATCGCGAAACCAAAAATTTTCATTTCATCTACAAAGGAATTCGTTGCTTCAAATGCCGGTTCTGCTTCATAAGCAGTATCAATCAGACCGCGGAATACGACACCCAGCGAAGCTGTGGGGAAGTTTCCGCCTGCCAGTGCACCGCAGTTGATCGCCACCGCGCCGGTCAGCTTGTCCATCTTTGCTTCCTCACAGATAAGGATGGTAATCGGTGCCAGGAATGCCAGAACGGTAAAGTATGCAGCACCCATAACAGAAAGTACAACTGCTACAAAAAATAATGCAAAAGGAAGCATGCCCGGAAACTTACGGCACATATAGAGAAGACTGGCCGACATTTTTTCAAGGGTTCCATTCACAGCTGCAAAGTTGTAAAACAGTGATACTGACAGGATGACGAACATGGTGCTGACCGGCCAGAAGCCAATCAGTTCTTTTGTTTTCAATCCCATGCCAAAACAACCAATCAGGTATGCAAAGGCAATACAGAAAAATCCCGTATTGATTTTCGTTTTATATCCCAATATAACGGCAACCGCAATGGATGCCACCAAAATTGCACTTAACATATGACGCGTCCCCCTATTCTTCGATGCCCAACAGTTTTGCCGGAATAGTGTGTGTCATATGGTACACGTGTTCTTCCGGAATTCCATGATCTACCAGATACTGCATATATTCTGCCAGCGCCAGCTCCCAATGCGGGTTTTCTGTCTGGCCGCCATCGGTATCAACCATGACATTTTTATAGCCAACCTCTTTGATGAGTTCCAGGTTGTCTGCCAGATTGCTCTTATACTTTCCGCCGCCCATGTTCTGTGCATAGCAGCGCTCTAAGATAACGTCATAATCCTTTACCAGGCGAAGCTGATCCTCATGGCTCATGCCTACAATCCACCATTCAGGATGGGTTACAACGATGTTTTTTACTCCCATATCCCGTGCAGCTTCCACAACAGTGAAAATCTCCTCCGGTGCGATGTGAGCGGTTCCCAGTACCGCATTGTGGTCGCGGATCAGTTCCAGCACGGAACGAAGCTCCGGCACGATCTTTCCATCTTTTACGACCTCCACGCTCTGGCTCAGATCCTGGTTCATCTTCTGCATATGGTTCTTCGCCGACTGGGTCGGAAGCCATACCACCTTTGCTCCCAGGCGAAGCGCCACATCGACTGCCTTCGGATTGATGCCGCCGACTACCTTATTTAAGGTAATACTGCCAAACATCGTAAAATTGTTCGTTTTCCCGTGTACAATCTCGTTGTGGCGGTTGCACAGATACGCCCGATCCATCGTGGTTCCCTGATGCGTCTTGATGACGATAGCGCGTGCCCCAACCCGGATCGCCGCCTCCATCAGTTCGAAATCATCATACGCCCGCAGACGCAGATCTGGATTCGTGTGAACGTGCATGTCGATAACACCCTTCATTAAATCCTGTTTCATCTTGCTTATTCCTCCTATTTATAATCGTCCACAGAGGCTTTTTCAAAGCTGTGTTCCCTCGCCGGATTCCGATTCGATTTTCCAGCCGCTGCTTCAGTCTCTGCCATTGATTTTTGCTTGTTTTTATCTTATACTATTTTTGTTATAGGAGAAAGGCAAGATTTGTTATACCAGATATCGGAAATTCCGATATCTCGTGAGGGGGATTCTCATGGATTTAAAGGAACTAGACTATATCGTAACCGTCGCTAACGAGGGAAGCATCTCCCGCGCAGCTGAAAAACTGTTTATGGCGCAGTCGAGCTTAAGCCAGGCGGTCCGCCTGTTTGAACAGGATCTGGGGACGCCGATTTTCGTCCGTACTGCCCGCGGGGTCCGTCCAACCTCTGCCGGGGAGGCATTTATTTTCCATGCCAGACAGATTTTACAGCAGTACCAGGAGGCGCGCAGCGAGGCTTCGGATATTGAAAATTTAAAGGGCGGCACTGTCATTTTCGGCATCAGTACCTACCGAGGAACCTACCTGCTGCCGCCGGTCCTGAAAAAATTCCATGCCCTGTATCCACGGGTTCATGTGGAGATCTGTGAGATGGACAGTATTGATCTGGAAAATAAGATTTTAGAGGGACTTTTAGATCTGGCGCTGATAGCCGCGCCGCCGGTTCGGATCAAACACGGTGTGGATTTCTTGATGCGGGATGAGATCATGATCGCCACCACCGCCGACCACCCGGTCATGGCGTTTGCGAAGCCATGTGAATCGGAGCCGGAACAGATGTGGATCGACCTAAAGGACACCGCACCATTTGAGTATATTCTGGGACCGCCCAGCACCGTCCTCGGACGGACTGGCCGCCGCTCCCTGCGCGAGGCTGGCGTGGAACCGCTGGGACTCGACACCTACCTCTCCGCCTCCTTCGCTGCGGCGATGGCGCGGGAGGGAGTCGGACTCGCATTCACCTACCGTTCCTGCCGCATCATGCGGGATGAGTTCCGCTATCTGCGGATCGGGAAAGATGGTATTTTCCTCGATCTGGCGCTCGCTTGGCCCGCTGGAAAATACCGCTCGCGGGCGGCGATGGCGCTCGCGAAGCTGTTTCAGGAGATGGCGCCGGAGCTGCTGAAGCGGTGAGCTTTTTTACCCCAACTCTTCCGGCAGCGCCTCAAAGAAAATATCCTTCCAGGCACGTTTCAGCTGTTTTTCATGAACTACATAGGGCTGCACTCCAATATATTTAGGAACGTTATCACTGACCAGGGATTTAGCAACTGCAAGAGCGGCCGCTTTTCCCTGGTCATATGGTCTCTGGGTGCTGAGTCCTTTTACAAATCCTTGATTCATTTCTTCTGCAATCTCAAAATCCAGATCCGTGGTAAAGACAGCAATATCTGTCCGGTTCAAAGCTTTCAGGGCCTTGATGGCGAGCAGGGCGGGGCGGTCCCAGCTCACATAGAGCGCCTGGATATCCGGGTGCTCGTTTATCATCTCATAGCATACCTTGTAGGCATTTTCAATTTGAATAAATCCCTTTCTGGCAGTGATTTCAATGTCGGGATAGGATTCCCTTAATATTTTTTCGGCACAGTTATCACGCTCGGTAGTGCCGTAAAACATGGCGCCGTGGATGATGAAGCCGACTTTGGCGTGCGGTTTTTCTTTCAGGTATTCGCCGATCATGCGCCCTGTATTGGTGCCATTTTCCCGCTCATTGACGGAGATACATGAGACGTAATTGTTCCGGCTGAAATTCTGCGGGACATTGCTTAAAAAGACCAGCCGCGTCATTTTGGACAATTCCTGAAATGCCGGACCCGTCTGGACATCGTCGGTGGGGATGGCGATGACGGCGTCCGGGTGCTGCATTTTGATGCTTTCGAGCTGCATATTCTGGAGGGCAGGATCAAAATGGGCGTCCATGGTGGAAATAATATCGATTCCGTACTGTTCCAGTTCATCCCGGATGCCTTTCTGATGCAGGGCAGCCCAGGCAGTTCCAGTGCAGTGGAAGGAGATGGCGACGCGGTAATTTCCGGTTCGCAAAAGCTGTTTTTCCTCCTTGGAGAGCCGGATGCTGTCCGGAGATACGGCGTGTTCACCGAGCGGTCCGTTGTCGATGATCCGGGTGGAATCGCGCAAAATCAGCTCTACATCTGCGTAGTGGGTCAAAGGTGCGCCGGAGAGGTGGTTGATCTCGTCAAAGAGTGCCTGCGAGGCGAGTTCTGCCATCTGGTCGATATCCCGGTGGATGCAGGATAGCGGTGGGGCGGTCAGCTCGCACCAGAGCATATCGTCAAATCCGATGATGGAAATATCGCGCGGACAGTCTTTTCCCAGCTCCCGCAGCGCCTTGAGAAGAAACATAGTCAGCCTGTTTCCGCCGGCGATGATGGCGGTGGGGAGATACCGGGTGATGCTTTTCTGAATATTCAGGCTGATGGTATCACTGGACTGATACAGATTGATCTCCGCGATGCAGGAACTGCTCAGGGTATGGTTAGCGGAGAGAAGTGCCCGCTCATATCCGGCAATCTTGTCCTGTTTGGCGAGGCTGTCTGTTTTTTCTACCAGAAACAGCACATTTTCGTGTCCGCTCTCAAAAAAATAGGAAGTAGCGGAGTGAAATGCTTTGGTGTAATCAAAAAGAATCCGCGGTGTGACATCGTCATCGATGAATCGTTCGACACAGACAAACGGGATACCGGATTCATATAGAAATGAATAGGCAGCCGGATTGCTGCTTGCCGGGGAGAGAAAGATGCCGATGGTCTTGGCACTGGAGATTAAGTTTTGCAGGATGCTTTTCTCCTCTTCCGGGCTGTCGTTGGTGGCGGCGGTGTAAAACTGATAGCCCTGGCTGGTCGCGTAGGACTGCAGCTGATTGCACAGATCGCAGTAGAGCGCGCTCTTGATATTTGGAAAGACAGCGACAATCTGCGAACTGCGTCCGCTGCGGATTTTACGCACCTTTTTTTTGATTTTTTCAGAATATCCACTTTCTTCAATAATAGCTTCGATTTTATCCACCAGTTCCGGGCTGACGTAGCGCGTATGGTTGATAACATGGGAAACGGTGGCGATGGAGACGCCTGCCTTTGCTGCGATTTCTTTGATGGTCATAAAACTCCCCCTTGCTGGTGCGGACTTAGTACGGCTGTTCCTGTGCGGCTGGATTCGAATTTGCCGCAGTTTTGTGTTTCTGTTTTTTGATTATAGCACAAAAATAAAGGTAAAACGATAAGATAAACAAAATTTACGTAAAAAATTAAAAGGAACAGTAGAAGTGCATAAATATCAATAAAACAGGATGAATATATCGCTGAAATTAGTGCAATATGCCAAAAGAGTATTGACGAAAGGGCATGGAATAGAGTAATATCTAGATATCAGACAGGGAGACTCCTTTCAGAAAGAAATTTTTACGTAAAAATAAAAAGAAAACTATAACAATCCGTTTGAAATGCACTAAACAGTGATGAAGTAAGAGGAGGATCAGATTTATGAAAAAAAGTCTTAGATTTACAGCAGCAGGTCTTTCAATTTGCATGATGGCAGCAATGTTGGCAGGATGCAGCTCTTCCAGCAGTACCGATACAACAGCGGCAGCTGATGCTTCTGAGGCAGCGGCAGATACGCAGGAAGCTGAGGCAAAGACCAGCGATTTATCGTTTGCATTCTGTACGAATACTTTAAACAATACTTTCCAGAGTTCCATTGATGCAAAGCTCAGCGAGCTGTGCAAGGAAAACGGCATTTCCTACACCTGCCTGGATCCAGATTATGATTTAAACAAGCAGCTCAGCCAGTTATCTGACTGTGCAAACAGCGGTTACGATGCAGTGTTTGTTATCCCGGTTGACTCCGCAGGTATTACCTCCGGACTGGCTGAGATTGCAGACGCAGGCATTCCGATTTTCAACGTAGATACCGCAGTCATCGATGATGATATTGAACAGTTCGTGACACAGTTCGTTGGAACCAACGCATACATGGCAGGTCAGTTAGTGGGCGAGCAGATGACGAAAGATTATCCGGATGGCGCAAAGATTGCAGTTCTGGATTTCCCGTCCAATGAAAGCTGCGTGGATCGTGTCAATGGTTTTCTTGAGGGTCTTGGCGATCAGAAAGATAAATTTGAGATTGTAGCACAGCAGGATGGCGGTGCAGCGCTCGATCAGTCGATGGGACTGGCTGAGGATATCATCACAGCAAACCCGGATCTGGAAGCATTCTTCTGTATCAATGACCCGTCTGCCCTGGGTGCGGCAGCAGCTATCAAGGCAGCAAACAAGACCGGCGAGATCGGTGTATATAGCATCGATGCATCCCCGGATGGAAAACAGGCACTCTTAGACGGCGAGTTCACCGCAGTTGCATGCCAGGTTCCGCTTCAGATTGCAGAATATGCATTTGACGCAGCTGAGAAATATGTAGGCGGCGATACCGCAATCGATGAGAAGAAAGTATATCTGGATTCCCATCTGGTAGAGAAAGAAGAGGCAGAGAAGACTCTGAACGACTGGCAGTAATGAACTGCGAGGAAGCTTAACAGTTACGTGAAATAAAATAAAACATGGAAAATGCGGCGATGGGGTTCATTGCCGCATTTCTAAAAAACGGAGGGTTCTATGGGAAAAACAATTCTGGAAATGATAGATATCAAGAAAAGTTTTTCCGGGATCTATGCATTGTCAGGGATCAATTTTTCCCTGGAAATGGGCGAGGTTCATGCGCTTCTGGGAGAAAATGGAGCGGGTAAATCAACGCTTATCAAGGTCCTTGGAGGAATTTATAAACCGGACAGCGGAACAATCAAGATTAATGGTCAGGAAGTTGAGATAAATGGTGTTTCGGACGCCCAGGAGAAAGGAATCGGAATCATACATCAGGAGATCGTCCTGGTTCCGTATCTGACGGTCGCGCAGAACCTGTTCCTGGGACGGGAAATCAAGACGAAATTCGGCACCGTGGATATGCGGGAAACGAACCGCCGGGCAGGCGAGATGCTGGCAAACCTCGGGGTCAATATCCACCCGGATACGCTGGTAGAATCTTTGACGATCGCCCAGCAGCAGATGGTTGAGATTGTAAAGGCGGTATCCTTCGACGGACGGATCATCGTCATGGACGAGCCGACGTCCTCCCTTTCCAATGACGAGGTAGAACAGTTATTTGGAATCATTGAGAGATTAAAAGCAAAACAGGTAAGCATTATATATATTTCCCACCGTATGGAAGAACTGTTCCGAATCTCGGATCGGGTTACCATCATCCGCGATGGCGCCTATGTGGGAACGAAAAAGACATCGGAGACGAATGCAAACGAGCTGGTAGCCATGATGGTAGGACGGGAGTTAGAGAGCTTCTATGCCAGAGATTACAACGATCTGGAACATGCAGAAACGGCATTGGAAGTGAAGAATTTAACCTGTGAGGGTGTGTTTTCAGATATCAGCTTCCGGGTAAGAAAGGGAGAGATCCTGGGATTTGCGGGTCTGGTCGGAGCCGGACGAAGCGAGATCATGGAATGTATCTTTGGAGCCAGAAAATACCAGAGCGGAACCATTCTTTTAAATGGAAAGGAAGTCCGCTTCACGACACCGATCCAGGCAATCAAGGCGGGCATCGGACTGGTGCCGGAGGATCGGAAAAAACAGGGACTTGTCCTTGGCAATACGGTCGGTTTTAACCTCACGCTGGCATCGATTGACTCTTATATTAACGGAATTGCCATCAGCGACCGGAAATGTCAGGAAGTGATTGATTATTATAAAGAAAAGCTTCATATCAAAGCAGTGGCAGACCGGGTGGAACTGGTGGAAGCAGGAAGCCTTTCCGGCGGAAACCAGCAGAAGATTGTCCTTGGAAAATGGCTGGCAATCAAGCCGGATGTCCTGATTCTGGACGAGCCTACGAGAGGCGTCGATGTCAATGCGAAGTTTGAGATTTATTCCGTTATTAATGAGCTGGCGAAGGCGGGTATCGCCGTTATCATGGTATCCAGCGAGCTGCCGGAGATCATCAATATGTGCGATAACGTATGTGTCATCAAGGCGGGAAGAATGACGGGAATGCTCGGAAGAGAAGAACTGGATCAGGAGAAAATCATGCAGTATGCAGCAGGAGGCGAAGAGTGATGAACGGAAAGAAAAGTACAGCAGGCAATTCGGTACTCTCGGTATTTACCGGAAATACAGGAATTATTGGAGTGCTGGTTATCTTATGTGTGGTAGTCGCACTGGCAACGGATAAATTTTTGACACCGAGCAATATTATTTCAGTGCTCAGACAGATTTCCATTAATACATACATTGCACTGGGAATGACATTGATTATCATTCTCGGACACATTGATCTGGCAGTTGGCGCGATCGTAGCGATGAGTGGAACTCTGACCGTAGGATTTGTAGTCAATCAGGGACTTCCGATTGGCGTGGCGATTGCGGCTGGCATCATCATCGGCGTTGTGGCTGGTCTGATTGATGGTATGGTTGTATCGAAATTCCGTGTTCCGGCATTTATCATTACGATGGCAATGATGAATGTCTGCAACGGTATTGCGTATGTATATTCGGGCGGACAGTCCACCCGTATTACGGATAAATTTTTCATTGCAATCGGAACGGGTTATCTGTTTAACATTATTCCGCTGCCGGTTGTCTATATGGTTATTTTAATTATCGTATTTAGTTTTCTGCTTTCTAAAACAAAATTTGGTACTTATGTGTATGCAATCGGCGGAAACCGTGAGGCGGCGCGTCTCTCTGGTGTTCCGATCAAGAAAGTGGAGATCATCGTGTTTACATTGTCGGGCGCCCTGGCGGCGTTTGCAGGTCTGGTTCTGGCATCGAGAATGTATTCCGGACAGCCGTCCGTCGGAAGTGGCTATGAGATGGATGCGATCGCAGCCTGCGTCCTCGGCGGAACCTCTATGGCAGGCGGACGCGGACGTATCAGCGGCACAGTATTCGGTGCGATGGTAATCGGTATTATTTCCAATGGTCTGAATCTGATCGGTGTCAGCTCCTACTGGCAGCTGATTGTAAAAGGTCTGATCATTGCCTGCGCGGTTGTACTGGATTCCCAGAAAGGAAATCTGGCACTTTTAAGAAAGAAGAAATAATTTTTTATTACAGTTCAGCCATGCTGGACCCACCGCGCTTCTTGTTTTCATGAATATGGAAACGAGAAGATGTCATAGCTGAATTGTAACAGTTTTTTTGATAGAGAAGGAGAGCAGATATGGACTTTTTCAGAAAAATGTCATTTGCGGATTCAACCGGTGACGCGATTCCGTTTTATCATGAAGGTAAATATCATATTTTTTCACTGACATCCCCGCCAGGAACCACGGTATATCCGGCGAGACTGCGTACTACCTGGAGCCACTCTGTTTCGGAGGATCTGGTACACTGGGAGGAGCTGCCGACAGCACTGTATCCGGGCGAGGGCGATGAGCCGGATGCGTCCGGCGTGTGGACGGGCTCGGTTATCTATGGCGAAGGAAAATATCATGCATTCTATACGGGTTACTGCCTGACGGCAGAATATCAGCAGACGATCTGCCATGCGACGAGCGAGGATGGTATCACCTGGACGAAGGACGCGGCAAACCCGGTTATCACGCCGATGATAGAGTTATATGAAAAGCTGGACTGGCGCGATCCGTATGTATTTTATAATGAGGAAGATAAATGCTATTGGATTCTGATCTCGGCGAGACGGCTTGATATGCCGGTGACAAGACGCGGCTGTATCGTCCTGTACCGCTCGAAAGATCTGGTAAACTGGGAGTATTATGGTCCGTTGTATTCGGCAGGCAATACGAATTGCCCGGAATGCAGCGAGATGTACAAGATAGGCGATACCTGGTATCTTTCCTATTCCCGCTTTTCCGAGTTTGGCAACACGATTTACCGCACTTCCAAATCTCCGTTTGGACCGTGGAAAAAGCCGAAGAAAGACGGCATCGGCGGACGCCGCTTCTACGCAGCTAAATCCATGCAGGATGACAACGGGCGCCGTTTCTACTTTGCCTGGGAGCATGACCGTGCAGAAAACAGCGACCGCGGCGAGTGGTACTGGGGCGGCACGTTCTGTATTCCGCATGAGGTCGTTGCAACGTCAGACGGACAGCTGGATGTGAAGCTTCCGGAAGAGTATGTAAACTGCTTTAAAGAGAAAGTTGACTGGAAATACCTTCCGGTCATGGGAGAATATAAGCTGTATGGAGATACAACGGTTGAGCTGGATGGATGCGGGACAACCTCGTATGGTTTCCTGGAGCAGCCGGAAGAAAAGTTCCTGTTTACCGGCACGGTGATCCCGAAAGAAGCGAATGATTCCTTCGGAATCCTGTTGAAATCCGACTGGGAGGCAAGCGGCTGCCTGTTCTTAGAGTTTGATGTGGCGATGCAGCGAGTGTCCCTTCTGTCCCTGCCGATGGGAGTTGACCCGTTTTGGGAGCAGTCCTGCCAGGCGGTTCCGAAGGCAACCGAACCTGGACCGGATGGCGTTCGGGTGGCTGAGAAGACCTTTGAGATTAAAGATGGACAGGCAATTGATGTAAAGATTTCGGTCGATCATGATATGGTTGAGGTGTTCGTGGGCGAGCAGGTGGCATTTACCTATCGTATTTTCCGGAAACCGGAGTACGAGATCGGTCTGCTGGCGCAGGACGCGAAAGTAGAATTTGCAAATATCGCGATTCGGAAGTAAAATTCCTTGTGAGAGACGAATGGATGTGGCTGTCCGCCTGTGAGAGGGCTGGATGGCGGCACCATTGATATAACTTGTAATACGGAGGATGATTCGTATGAGAATAAAAACAGACATCACAGCGCTGGGAGAGCTTCTGATCGATTTTACTCCAGCAGGCGTTTCACAGCAGGGAATGCGTCTGTTTGAGCAGAATCCGGGAGGTGCGCCGGCCAATCTGCTGGCGGCTGCTGCGAAATTTGGAAGGAAGACAGCATTTATTGGCAAGGTAGGTAAGGATATGCACGGTGATTTCCTGAAGGAAACCCTGATCCGGGCAGGTATCAATACGGACAACCTGATTCAGGATGAGAAGTATTTTACCACGCTTGCATTTGTAAGCCTGAAAGAAAACGGGGAGCGCGAATTTGCCTTTGCGAGGAAGCCGGGGGCAGATACGAATCTGTGCATGAAAGAGATCGATCCGGAGATCCTGGAAAATACGAGAGTATTTCATGTCGGTTCCCTGTCGCTGACCGATGATCCATCCCGGACGGCAACATATGAGGCGATCAATATTGCTAGAAACAGCGGTGCGGTGATTTCCTACGATCCGAACTACCGGGCGGCGCTCTGGAGTGATCCGGAGACCGCACAGCTTCGGATGCAGTCGCTGATTCCCTATGTAGATATGATGAAGATTTCGGATGAAGAAACCTCGCTTCTGACCCCGTATCAGGACCCAGAGGAAGCGATTCAGTATCTGCTCCGTCAGGGAGTGCACCTGGTGGCAGTGACGCTCGGAAGAGATGGCGCCCTGATCGGCAATGAAAATGGAATCATAAAAGCAGAGGGCTTTTCCTCCCATGCGGTCGATACAACCGGCGCTGGTGATTCCTTCTGGGGAGGTTTTCTCGCCTCCTATCTGCAGGAAGAAACCTCGCCGGAACACCTGACCCGGGCGCAGATGATTCAGTTTGGCAGGGTCGGCAACGCGGTGGCAAGCCTGTGCGTCGAACGCCGCGGCGGAATCTCGGCAATTCCGGAGATGGAGGAGATTGAAGAGAGGCTGAGAGGCTAAAAGAAAAGATAGAGTAAATAGTTGGTAACTAGCCTCAGATTGGTCATCTGTGAATGACACAAAACCCCAGAGAGTGGCAACTCTCTGGGGTTTTGTTATGTGACCGTTTGGATATATTAATATTCCTCCACATGCAGCAGATGATGTGCACGATCGGATAACGGAGCTTCAAGATACTCGTCATACAGTGTCTGAACGGCCTGGTTTTCATGGCTGAACCGGATGGCGCTGCGGGCGTCGTAGCCGCGCAGGCACTGGTCGCGGTCTGCGCAGTCCTTCGGCTTATTCTGGAAGGATGGGCGGATCGGCTGGCCGCCGCCGTTGATACAGCCGCCCGGACATGCCATGACTTCAACGAAATCATAGTGGCATTCGCCGCGTTTCATCGCCTGAATGAGGCGTCTGGCCTCTCCTAGGCTGCTGAGTGCTGCACAGTGCAGTTTCACACCCTTGATATCGATTTCCAGTTCCTTAAAGGAACCGATCTGGCGCAGAACCTTCAGCGGACTCTGTTCGCCGATCTCCGGATTTTCACCGGTTACGGTGTGGTAAGCGGTACGAAGCGCTGCTTCCAGTACACCACCGCTGGCACCGAAGATCACACCAGCTCCGGTTGCTTCACCGAGAGGATCGTCAAAATCGCACTCCGGAAGTCTGGATACATCGATGTGATCGGCCTTGATGAGACGGCATATCTCACGGGTGGTCAGAACATAATCAATATCCTGTCCGGTTCCGGCGCTGTCCATGCCCGGAAGAGTCAGTTCGCGCTTCTTGGACATACACGGCATGATGGAAACACAGGTGATATTTTCCGGTGCAATGCCTTTTTTCTGTGCAAAATAAGTTTTGATGACAGCACCGAACATCTGCTGCGGGGACTTGGCAGTGGAAAGCTGCGGCAGAAGCTCCGGATACTGGCTCTTTGCAAAGCTGACCCAGCCAGGGCAGCAGGAGGTAAACATTGGCCAGCTGTATTTATCCGGCTGCTGTAAGCGGGCTAAAAGCTCGTTGCTTTCCTCCATGATGGTCAGATCGGCTGCAAAGTCAACATCGAATACATAGTCAAATCCAACGGATTTTAAAGTGGATACTAAACGTCTGTCAGTAGCAAATTCCGGGGAAAGACCAAATTCTTCACCCCATGCGGCCCGGACAGCCGGAGCGACAACTGCTACGGTTACCTTGTCATCATTTGCAAGTTCACCGTGGATACCATTGATGGCTTCCACATCATCCCGCTCCTGAAGCGCGGCCGTCGGGCAGTGGGTAACGCACTGTCCGCAGAGAGAACAGTCGGATTCTTTGATTTCCAGATTGTGGGAAACATCGACGGTTGTATGGGAACCGGTTCCGGATACATCCCAGATGTTTAGGGTCTGGATCTTGTCGCAGATCTGAACGCAGCGCATACATTTGATACATTTTCCTGCATCGCGGATCAGCGGGAAAGTAGAAGTCCAGATCATTTCCGGATATTCGTTTTTATAACGGTCAACGGTCAGGTTCAGATCACTTGCTACCTGCTTTAATTCACAGTTGGAACTGCGCACACAGGTGGGACAGTTGGTGTGATGCTGGGAAAGAAGCAGTTCCACGTTGATCTTGCGGGCTTCGCGGACCCGCGGTGAGTTTGTGAGGATCTCCATACCTTCCTGAACCTGGTTGTTGCAGGAGGTAACGAGATGGTGGATTCCCTTCACTTCTACAACGCAGACGCGGCAGGCACCGATCTCGTTGATATCTTTCAGATAGCAAAGATAGGGAACGTGAAAACCGTTGTCGCGGCAGGCGTCCAGAATCCGGGTTCCGGCAGGAACCTGCAGCGGTATATTATTAATTTTGATGGATACAAGATTCGTATTTACCATGATGTGGTCCGCCCTCCTTTGAAGTTTCCATAACCGAAGTGATCACAGCGCAGGCAGCGTCTGGCTTCCTGACCAGCCTCTTTGAGGCTCATGCCGCATTCGGTAAGTGTAAAGTCACATTTGCGTTCTCCGGCAGGACGCTCTATCAGGTTGACACGTCCGCAAGGAGTACGGTCGGAGAGATCCGGTTCCGGAATCTTTACATCGCAGGTAATCTCGTGGTTGTAGCCGAGATACTGGTCGATGTTGGCTGCGGCTACCTTGCCGGCAGCGATTGCACGGATCACGGTTGCCGGTCCAGTTGCACAGTCGCCTCCGGCGAAGATACCCGGCATATTCTGGATGGAGGTCCATCCGGTTGCCTGGATCACACCCCATTTGGCGTCGATTCCCTGTTCTACGAAGTAGCGGCTTTCGATGCCCTGACCCACAGCTGCGATGACGATATCACATTCAACCGGGATAGAGTCGGTGCCGATAGCCTTCGGTGAAGGACGTCCGCCGCGGATTTCTCCCGGCATCTGCTGGCTTACCCAGAGAGCTTTTACCTGGCCGTCCTCGTCTGCTTCAATCCGCTCCGGTGCGTAAAGTTCCATGATCTCTACGCCTTCAGCCATGGCACTTTCAACCTCTTCCGGAAGAGCTGTCATATCAGCTTTGCGGCGTCTGTAGGCAACTGCCACCTTGTCTGCACCCAGGCGGACAGAGGAACGGGCTACGTCCATGGCTACGTTGCCGCCGCCGATGACGCAGACCTTCTTTCCGGTAAGATCCGGATATTTGCCGTCGCCGATAGCACGTAAGAATTCGACAGCGGAGATAACACCGCCGGCATCTTCTCCCTCAATACCAATCTTTTTATCACTATGAGCGCCGATGGCGATGTAGATAGCATCATATTCTTTGCGGAGTTCATCCAGAGACAGCTGTCCTGGATCGTTTCCGACCGAAGTTTCAAGACGGACTTCCACACCGGTTTCCAGAATGACATTGATATCATCCTGCAGGCGCTCTCGTGGCAGGCGGTAGCTTGGAATTCCGTACAGCAGCATGCCGCCGAGTTTCTTGCGTTTTTCAAATACAGTGGTCTGATGTCCCATCAGCTGCAGATAATAAGCAGCGCTCAGGCCGCTGGGACCGCCGCCGATGATCGCGATGCGCTTGCCGGTGGAGGTTGGACAGACCGGTGCCGGTACATATCCTGCCATATCCACAGCTACACGTTTGATACCGCGGATATTGATAGAATTATCCAGCATGTTGCGGCGGCAGCGGGACTCACATGGATGTTCGCATACCAGCGCACAGGCGGTTGGGAATGGGTTATCCTTGCGGATCAGGCGGACTGCATCGGCATAGCGTCCTTCACCGGTCAGGGCGATGTAACCCGGAATATCAACTCCGGCCGGGCACAGAGCCACACAGGGAACCGGCTGATCAAGATTACTGCGGCAGCGGTTGTGTAAGATATGTTCCATAAAATCCTCTTTGAAGCCGTCCAGTCCTTTTAAAACCATCTGGGCAGCGGTATAGCCGATGGCACAGTCAGCCGTGCTTTCGATGACACGGGCTGTTTCCTCCAGCATGGTTAAATGCTTCATGGTTCCTTTTCCGTTTAGGATGTCTTCCAGAAGATTGGAGAGCTGCGCGAGACCGATTCGGCAGGGAACGCATTTGCCGCAGGTCTGTGCATGGCACATTTTTAAAAATGCAGCGGTCAGGTCGACAGGACAAAGACCTGGCGGGCTGGCGATGATGCGCCGTTCCAGATCCTTGTAAAGCCCCTCTACGACATTCTGAGCCTCGCTGTTAGTAGGTATAACGAGTCTGCTCATAAAGTATAAACTCCTTTCATAAATGTGAAATAAAATGCGTTATATTTTTCGATGCAATTATGTGTTTACTATAACATAAAACGAGCGAAAAACACAAGGTATTTATTGCAAAATATCTAAAAAAAGAAACGAAAGTGAGGTAAAAACAGATAAAATAGATAAGAAAGATAGGCATAAAGTGTGAAAGAATGTCGAATATATAGCTGCAGTAATTTCATGACAATTAAAAAACGATGAAATTGTGGATTTCCTACAATTAAAATATCATATTTATGAAAATCATAACCATATATATGAAAATAATAGGGTGAAAATTCTATGATATTTTTGGCTTTACAGACGTTCAGTAAAAAAACGGCAGGAGCCATCAAGCTGCGCTCCTGCCGTTGGGTCCGCCCTGACTGTTTTTGTTCAGTCCGCAGGCGTGTTCAAATTCGCGAAGTTTCTGTTCTGCCTCGGGGGTCAGATGGTTCGGGACATCGATCTGGACCGTCACGTACTGATTGCCATGGATGGACGGATTCTTCATGGAAACAATGCCTTTTCCCTTTAATTTAATCTTGGTTCCCGACTGCGTCCCGGCTGCGATCTTGCACAGGACATTGCCGTACAGGGTGGAAACCAGCGCCTCACCGCCGAAGACTGCGGTGGTAAACGGAATGCGGACGGTCGAGTAAACATCCATCTCCTTGCGCTCCCATCCCGGTTTCGCGGTGACGGTGATATTTAAAAGAAGATCGCCCGCCTCGCCGCCGCCCGTTCCCGGCATGCCTTTTCCTTTCAGACGGATAGATTTACCTGTATCGATGCCCGCTGGGATGTGAACCTGTAAAGACTGGCGCTTGCCGGTCTGTGGGTTCTGCAGAGTGATGAGCTTCTCGCAGCCGGATACGGCTTCATCAAAGCTTATGGTTACATCGGACGTGAGGTCAGAACCTTTCTCACGGAAATCGGCGCTGTGAAAGCCCTGACTGCCGCCGAAGCCGCCAAAGCCAGACCCGCCGCCAAAATGAGCGCTAGAACCGCCAAAACTGGAACCACCGGTAAAATGAGTCCCAGAGCCGCCAAACCCGGAACCGCCCGTGAAATGTCGGCTGCGGGAACTGCCGCCCGAACTCTTGCCGTGGAACATGCCGCCAAACATATCTCCAAAAATGTCACCCATATCGTCCAAGTCATCCCCGGTAAAATGGTATTCTGCATAACCGCCCGGACCGCTCTGATAGTGCCAGGCACCGCCCTGACCGGTACCGCCAAAGCCGGAGCCAAATGGACCATTTCCAGAAGCGCCGGCACCGCCAGCTCCGCCGTATGCGGCGCTGTTCGGGTCAAATGCGGCGTGACCGAAGCGATCGTAGAGTTTCTTCTTTTCTGGATCACTTAAGATCGAATAGGCTTCGTTGACATCCTTAAACATCTGCTCTGCCTGGGGATTACCGGCATTGGAATCCGGGTGATACTTTTTGGCAAGTTTCCGGAATGCCTTTTTGATCGTCTCCGCACTGGCGTCCCGCTTTATCCCCAGTATGTCATAGTAGTCTCTTTTCTCTGCCATCGATTATCACCTCCGTAGATGCAGTGATTTAAGTTTCAATTATTTAGGTTATGATAAAAAATTGGGTATGATAGAAGCTGCCGCATCCCTGCGACAGCTTCTGAAGCTATCTGGCTGCTGGCAACACAATGTGTGAGCCGTAGCTGCCTATCTGATTATTAACCTTCGATGGAAACGAAATGCTTCTCTTCAACCGCTTTCTTTTCCAGCTCTTTCGGGAAAGTCAGGGTCAGAGTGCCATTTTCAAATTTGGCATGGATATCCTTTTCCTCCAAGTTCTCGCCGACGTAGAAGCTTCTGCTTACATTGCCGCTGTAGCGTTCCTGGCGGATATATTTAACGGTTTTCTGCTCGGCTTTAGCGTCCTTCTTGGAAGCATCTGCTTCTGCGGTCGTTGCATCCTTCTGATTCTCCTCTGGCATATCTTTCGATGTAACTTCCTTCGAACCGCTGACGGTCAGATAGCCATCTTTCAGCTCAATCTGAAGTTCGTCTTTCTTAAATCCCGGCAGGTCGATGGAAACTTCATAATCCTTATCGGTTTCCTTGACATCCGTCTTCATCAGCTGGGAAGAGGAAGCGCCATACAGTCTCTGGTTAAAGCTCGGGAAGGAAAAATCCATCCAGTTATCAAAGTTATCAAATACACTATTATTAAAAATGCTCGGCATATACATAAGTCATCTCTCCTTTTCGTATTATCTTAACATCTATGTGAAAACATCGGTGGCAACAAGCTCGTTCTCATTTCCTTGTTCCCTTCCTTTGTTCTAGCTGTAATATAACACACATAATTAGCACTGTCAAGAGGTGAGTGCTAATTTTTTGTGAAGATTTTGTGAAGATTTGATTTTACGGGCTTCACAGGGATTTTTCACTTGCTTTCGCACTCGATTTTCTTGATTTGACCACATTTTTACGACAAATTCTTGGAAAAATATATTCGTCTGATTTTCTTACCACATTTTACGACAACGACTTATGGTTTATACCACAGCAGGTACGGTTTCTGGCAGGTTCATTTTTGACATCTCATTTTCCACATGAGACTTCTCTGCAATATGATTGTAGACATTCATTGTAATCTGCGCATCTGAATGTCCCATCACATACTGCATAACTTTGGGATTGACATTGTTCTCACCTAATCTGGTACATCCCGTATGGCGAAGGGTATGCGATGAAATAGGAGGCATCAGCTCCGGCTCTCGCTTCTCTTCTTCTGCCAATTTGCTTTCTTTCTTATTATAGGCATTAACAATATTTTTCAGAAAGCTGTTCACTCCCGCCGGCATAATCGGACGTCCATGCTTTGTATTGAAGATGAATCTACTGCGTCCACCGATCTCAACATTACTCTGCAAACCAAGCATCAAGTTCAGCTCTCTCTGTTTACGGAACGCATCATATACCATCTGTGTCATAGGAATGTCTCTGATTCCTGCATCCGTTTTGGTTTCTGAATCATGGAAACAATATCCTTCATCACCTTCCTAATATACGAGCTGTCCACCTACATGGATCTCCCGATTCTTCATATCCACATCTGACCAGGTTAAGCCGATGGTTTCACTCACTCTCAGGCAAGCCCCAAACATAACCTGCATCATTGGAAGATGAGGCTTATACACATTACTCTGTTCAACGAACTTCAGAAGTTTTTCCTGCTGTTCCAGTGTCAGTGCTTCTTTCTCTTTTGCCGGAGCCCCATAATCTCCAAGTGTTCCAGTTACCGGATTCTTACGGATAATCCCGTCTTCCACTGCCAGTTCAAAACTGGGATTCAATAAACCATAAAGACCTTTGATCGTGCTGTGTGCCAGTCCTTCATCTGACAATGCGGAAAAGAATGTCCTTACGTGAGATGTCTTAAAATCCACAACACGAATGTTTCCCAAAGTATTTCGTATCCGGTAGTCCCACATACGGATATAATTCTTTTTCGTTCTTTCCTTGATATTCTTTGTTGCCATGTATCGCTCAAACAACGTATTTACCGTCAGCTTCTTGACTGATGCGTCTGTAATAAGCAGATCATCCATATCCTTATTGATCTTCTTTTCCATTTCTCGCAGACTCACCAGATCAGCTGCATAAACAGAATTACGCTTTCCGGTAATTTCATCCTTGTAACGATACTCATAACGTCCATCTGGGCGCTGGTATTCACCTGTTTTTAAATTTCTGCCTTTATTATCTTTTCTTGCCATATCAATCATTCCTTTCACTTCATTTTTCGTTATTCGGAATGATTTTTGTCCTGTCGGTATCAGTCATTTACTGCCTGATATCTGCTCACAGATTAACATAATATTTTAAGATTTCCAAGGGTAAATTCCTGCAAAATGCTAATTTTTATTTGCCTGTTTTACAGGAATATTTTTCCCTTTTCCCTTTTCATGCCGAAGGAAAGTTGTTGTATTTTATCCTCTCATCTTTCATTACACTGCCATTGCATCAATATATTTTTTTATCTTATCCACGTTATAAAGAACACGTCTTCCAACAATCACTCTTGCTTCTGCATAGTCTGCAATTTTCTTTGCAGTTACTTCTCCGCAGGATAACATTGCCATTAATCCTTCAATATCTACCGTCAGACGGTTCTCAGCCTTATACTCTGTTGTTTTTCTCATGATGCACATACCTCCTTTCCTCCGTATTCTTCTGCATCACCTCCCAGACAGCGGTTATGCCCGTTGTCAGTACATCTACTTTTTGTTTGGATTTCTTACGATGATTTTCCATTCTGTTCGGCGTGTTGGCTTCCATTTGTATATGGCGGTGTCAACGTTACAATTGACCTCTATCAGAAATCTTTCTGAATACTGGCAGCTTCTTCTCAAACATACCAGCCGTTGCCGGAGTATCTTCGGTTTCCACATACTACTCTCTGATACAGCGGTGGAATCCTGTGTTACCTTTAAGCCCCGAAAGGCACCCATACAGCTCATTCAATTTTCAAGGTTCAGCAATCAAAAGTTGCACATTTTTGCAGGTATACATTTTTGTACCTATTTCAATTTAATGCCATTATATCCCCCGTTACTGCTAATGTCAATAGCACTTCATACGTTTTAGGTTCTTTTTTGTACTCTTTTTTATTGATTTTCTGCTATCTTGTGTTATAATATGGACAAATAGTTATTCATTTCTTGATTTCACTATCTTCAACGGATGTTTATCAGGACTACTGCAGAGGTGACTTTATGATTTTTAATCTGAAACTAAAAAAAATCCGGACATTCCGGAAAATGACACAAAAAGAACTGTCAGAGAAGATCGGACTGACCGATCAGCATAGAATTGTACAATATGAAAAAGGCGTTCGTGTTCCAAAAAAAGATCTGGTTGATAAAATGGCACAGGCTCTTGATGTTAATCCTTATACCCTCTATGATACCGCTGGACATGACGCTTCCGAAATGATGGAACTGCTTTTCTGGCTGGATGAATTTAATCCATCTGCCCTGCATCTGTTTCTTCCTCGGAAATTTCCTGGTGAAAAATGCAATGAAGTAGCAGACACTTCCGTTTACTATCACGACAATGATAGCTGGCCGGCTCATGCTCCTGTCTGTATGTGGTTTGATTATGGGGTTCTGAATGATTTTCTGAAAGAATGGGTAGTTCGAATGGATGAACTAAAATCCGGTGTGATTACCAGAGATGAGTATTTTGAGTGGAAAATCAACTGGCCACAGACTTGTGATGGATGTGGAAAATATGAGCCTAAGAAACAATGGCGGTCTGTAAAATCAGAACTCAGTGAAACTTAGCAAAACTTAAATTCACTGCTTTTTTTCTCTTTAGTTAAAAGAAAAAGCACTGTAAAACCAATAATCCAACGGTTTTCAGTGCTTTTTCATGTTTTTCCTATTAAATTTTCCTCAGACACCAATATAAGTGAAACTTAGCGAAACTTAAATTATGCCCAATATGGAATATACTTTTTATACCTTGGTGCAGTATCCGGATCCATTACTTTAATATAGCCTCCGTCAACAGCACTGGTAAGAAGTCGAGATGCCTTCGCTTTCTCTTTTTCTCCCAATCCAAATATTTTTCGAATATCTGAGTTAGAAATCCCCTCAAAATTGACATATGCCAGACATGCCTGCATATAACAAGTTCTCATTCGATCTTCTTTCGTGGTTAATTCAAACGGTACTTTCGCAAACAATATTGCTTTTGTAAATTGATTGTTTTGATTTTCAATCCTCGGTGCAAGTAATTCATTTTTACCGGTTGCTTCAACAATCTTATCATATCCACTGCCACGTTCCTCACAGATACCACATTTATGCATAAATCCGGCAATATTTTCATTTCTGGACACCGGCACCGAATCTACAATTCTTTCAATTGCTACCAGTGGTGCGCCAGCATTTGAAAACTCAATTCGATTTTTAAACACTTCCACCATCGGATTTGTTCCTCTTTGCTGCAGATCCTGATGTATCATAGCATTTGCCAACAACTCACGGATAGCAATTTCCGGGAAACTGACAACAGATTTCCTTGTTGCCTCTACAATAACCTCTTCCTGTGGAATAATTGTCATAATATACTGCACGATTTCCTCATGCGAAAATGCATAACCCGCACAGAACTCTTTTTCTCTGATGGCATCCAGTCTGGAATTCTCCTTATACCATATCACCCTCACAGTTCTTCTATGCAAAGCTTCAAATTTCTTCAAATCTTTTGCAATCATCAACGCTCCCATATTCGTGATATCCCATGTACCGGCATCATTTTTCTTAATAAATTTTTCATGTTGCAGGTCTTCTAGTACTTTATCTCGATTTCTTGGAATCGGCATTTCAAGTTTATCATAATATTTAGAATAATCTAATAAAGACACCATCTCATCTTCATCTAAGTTTCCTATTGCAATTCGAAGTTCATATGGTGTAGAATCGAATGTTCTCCATAATTCTCTTTCTTTATCAGGATACTCTTTTAAATTCTTTTTGTTCGTTCCAATTCTTATAAATTCCCCACCAGCGAACTGTACCGGCTGTTTTTCCGCACAAGGAATCTCCATCAGCACAACTATTCCTTCATCCATCGGAACCTCAAAAAATCGGAAATTAATTCTTGGTGAAAGCATTCTGGAAAGCCATGCTTCCAATTCCTCATTCCCTTTTTTCATTTTACGATACTGAAATTCAGTTCCTACAATTTTATGCGTTGCATCATCCACGCCCCAAACCAAATATGCTTTAGGTCGTTCGCATAGTGCTGCTGAATTGCTTAATGCCGAAATATATTCACCAATCATTTGAGGTTGCTTATTGTTACATTTAAATTCTACCCACTCAGTCTCGTCCGGAAGCTTTGCAAGCTCCCGAACAAGACTCTGCAGATACTCTACTGATCGTATTGCCATAACATCGCCCCTTTTTTACTTTATTATTTGAATAATCTTTTTATATAATCATCTTATCTAAATTACCTATAAGTTTTCATATGTCCATAATTCTTCTGAAAATCTACCACATGTTTTAATTCCTTTTGTATCAGGCATAGCCAACATAAGTAATCTTCTCGGTCTTGTCATTGCAACATATGCTAATCGCATTAATTCTTGTTCTAGTTCCCCCTCCATTAAAAGTTTAGGAGTAATTGTACTTCCTGTTCGACTTTTTACATGTAACAACACAGCCTCATAAGATTCTCCTTTGACACCATGAATTGAAGATCTAGTATACTTCTCCTCATTTTTCTTCTCAAAAAATTTTTTCAACGATATTTTTTTGAAATCCGGTGATTTGTTATCATTACGTTTTATTTTAAATGTATCTTTTATCTCTTTGTCAGGCGATATTTTATACTCACAATTTTTACAGACATCTACAAAAATTGTAGAAAATTCTTTTACCCATTCTGCGATTTCCATATCTACATCAGGCATATTAATCAAAATGTTGATAATAAAATCTTTCCAACTTTCTTCGGTAGTATGCTCTCGTATTTTCTGTTGCATCATGTATTTGTCTGTATCCTCATTAAAAATCATACAATATGTTGCTTTTTCTGTATTCTCATATGCTTTTTTTCTCGATCCATACTTCCATTCATATGCAGCCTTGGCATATAGTTCTATCTCTGCACTTTTCCACAATCCCTTAATATCTGTATCAGAATATATTCTTCCTCTCGTTAAAACAGCAACATTTTTAGGCGATATCCCAATCTGCATTTCCATACATTTTTTGATAAAATACTCAATAGTATCGTTTTCTGAATTATTCTTTGTTAGCAAAAGAATGGGTTTTTGTACTTCATCCTTCCAATATCCTATTGCATTATTACTCTTTGTCCCTCTTAAGCTAGCAGAAAAATAGGATGTAACATTACAGATATTTTGTGAACTTCTAAAATTCCCAGTCAATTCTATTGTCTGCCAACTTGTATCTTCTACTTTTTGTAAAAAACACTCCGGACTAGCATTTCTCCATTCATATATTGACTGATCTGCATCTCCCACCAAAAACATTGATTTTACCCCAGACTTACTTAGTAGATCAAAAACTGCCATTTGATTCACTGACGTATCCTGTGCTTCATCTATAATAATTACTGGGAATCTTTCTGCTATAGCAGATGCAACCATAGGATATTTTTTTAGTAATTGATATGCAAATAATGCAGTTTCATTTTGAAAGATAATCCCCTTATCCTGCAACATTTTCTTATATTGTTGACATGGTAGCGATCTGGCATTTCTTTTTTCACACTTGACCGGTTCATTTCCCTTATAAAACTTCTTATCAATGCCATAATAAAATTGTTCTATGTTATCTATGCAGCCTTTACTATGGCACTCTTTTCTCCAGAAGCCATATGGCATTTTCCATGTATCAGTAATTGTGATCCTTGGACGTACATTGCTAACTGTATCAAGATGTCCATACCGTAACACAATAAACTCATCAATAAAACTATCTACTGTTCCTATAAAATGCGGATATCCTAGTTCACCCAAACTGCCATGAATTGTTTGTGCTTTTTCTTGTATCTCATTACTTGCCACATTCGTAAATGACAGTACTGCCACACCGCTATGATAATCTTTCCAATTGTCTATATAAGACAATAATTTATGTGCAACCGAATAAGTTTTTCCACTTCCAGGACATGCTTTTACAACAACTTTTCCCTCAGCTGTTAAAAATTTTTTCTGTTCCTCCGTCAATTGTTCTTTCATAACTTTTTCTCCGTTACACTATAAATCGCATCTTTCAAGTACTCTGGAATAATAAATTCCTTTTCAATTGTTTCTTTATTATCCTTTTGTTTTTTCTGGTCACTAATAACTTGACTTATATATTGGGCAACTGCACCTTTACATTTATCCCTGGTTCTTATAAACAACCACACACACGCTGCTTTTTCACTCAATTCAGATAAAGTTGCAATCTTTTCTTCTAATTTAGGTCCGAGATCTACGTAACAATTTTTAATAGCTTCTACCATATGATAAATATTATTTTCACTACAGCATAATGCATACTCTAATGTTTTATAAGCAGAAAATATATTAATTTCTGTTCCTGAACACAATGTTTCTAATTCCTTATATCTATCTGATGGCTGTCCATTTTCTAAATTTGCAACGATTTCCGAACTAACATTATCAAAATCAAAATCTTTACTAATGTAGTCTTTTTCATTCTTTTTAGAACATCTATCATCATCGGTAATAATAGAAACTTTTTTAAAACAAGTCTTCACTTGTTCTGATGAAAAAAGATTAACAAAAGGCTTAAATGCAACACTATCCACGTTGACTAACTCTACCGCATATTTCTCCAACGGTCTATCTAAAGCTTTTGCCATTTCTGGAATTAAAATTGCTTCGCTAATTCCCTCTACAAATAAAATTCCCCTTGCAAAAAACATCTGAGATTTCGTAACATCCAAATATCTCTGTAAATATTTTTTATTGTCCTCATTTAACTTTGCTTCTGAAAAAGGCAGACAGAATTTTTCGTGTCCACATTCATATATTAAATTAATATTTTCTATATCAATTTTAGATGCTAATGTTGGAGAATGCGATGTATAAATAATCTGAATATTACTGTCATTTCTATTTGCATCTTCTAAAAAACTATGAACTAGCTCCTGTAACTGTGGATGTAAATGAGCTTCTGGTTCTTCAATTAACAAAAGATTATGATAAATTCCACCTTTTTCAATTGCCATATCTCCAAGCACAGCAGACATAAATAATAGATTATTATATCCCAAACCATTTTGATACAATTCAAAAGAACTATTGGCAAGTTCTTTAATCCTACTGCTTACTTCAGCATCAATATCCATCTGGTCTTCTAAAATAGAGCTTTCAAAATATATTCCCCTAGTATCTGCCTGCATTTTTTTAATTTCTTTATGATTTTGATAATATTCCGTAGCTTTTTCATACACAGAATCTGATTTATTTATCAATAACCACTTTGGCTTAAGCCATGCACGTAATGAAGACGCAATTGAATCAAACCTCGGTTCTACCAATCCAATATCGATCTGTTGATTTAAAAATTCTTGTTCAATCTTCGCAAGATTTTTATTTATAGTGGTCTTTGTCTTTATCAATTGATCTTTTTCCAAAAGACTATTATTCGCATCTGTCAAAATCTGTACTAATTCTTTTCTAATTTCCTCTTCTGGAACCATATTTCTAAGTAGTTGTGCCAGTTTGCTGTTTTTAGAAGGTTTCATCTCGTTTTCCGAATCACGTAATGCACCAAGAAAAACTACATCTGTTGCTTCGAATGTATCTGTAGTTAAAGAATTCCCTTCCGTTCCAAATCCCCAATAAACAGATCGTACCTTTTCCATTCCACTAGGAGCAATATATTTTTCGAATTTGATATGAAAATCACCCCCCTTTCCACTTTCGCTCTGCGGATTCCAAATTTCAACTAATCTCTTTGGAACATCTTCCAGAAATACATCAAATTGGGCATAATCAGCCGTTGTTCCGTCTTCATTAACATGAAAATCTGATTTTGAAAAAAATATATCTTTTTTGTATGTTACTGTGGAATAAGCAATTCTGATTGCATCTATCACTGAAGATTTTCCAGAATTATTTTCACCAATAATTGCATTTACACCTTGGTTAAATATTAATGATACTCCTTCTTCATCAAAAACTCTAAAATTTTTAATATCTAATCTTTTTAAATACATACATTTCCTCCTCCCTTAGTTTCTTAACATATTCTAATTCTTATTCCCCATATTTAACCGGTTCTTCCGCTACCATTTGCACTTGCTCGTCTCTCTCAATTTTCCGGTAATCCACAGTCTTTTTAGAACGCATTTCTCTGTAAATCACTCCCGCCAATGCACTCATTACAGCATCATACTTACTTTTGTCTTCGAATAGAGAACCATAGCTGTCCTGCGCTTCCATATAACTTTCCATTGCTGCATTTCCAAAAGCAGAAGGAAAAATGCTTTCCGTAAAAATTCTTGGATCTGAAGTACGTGCAGAACTTGCCAGTTTATCATCAGCAATCAGTTTATCGTGTAACGCACCAAGCATCACCCGATCTCCATCTGTGAACTGTCCTTTATACTTCTCGTTAATCTTATCCAAAATTTCATCCAATGTGCTTTTCTGTCGGATTCCCTGTGCCCCCTGCTTTTTAGATGGAACGTACTGCCCGTCAACTTTTTCCAGTTTTATTGCACCCTCAAAAGTCTTCTGCAATTTATAGTATTCCAGTTTCAGCTTTCCATCTAAATCAATTGGTTCTTCTTTTTCTTCCGGCAAAAGTCCAATTAAATAGCTAAGGAAAAGATATTCCTTGTGCATATCAGCGTCAAACATACGAACTACTTGTGTTATATAACTATACCATCGTAATAATTTTCTTACCTGCCTTCTAAACTGATAACGTTCTTCTGGGTTTTTCAAATTATATCTGTCTGCTACCGGTTTTAATACACTTGTCATTTTTCCCATCGCAGTTGCATCCTGCTTACCAGAATGATTCCATATATCAATAAATGCCTTGATATCATTCTCATTATAAATTGCATAATCCAGAAGTTCTTTTTCTGTCTGATAAATCAAATCCACATTTACTTCCTGCTCAAGGCTTGTCTCCTGATAAAATGGCTGAAATGCTTCCAGAATATCCTCTTTTTTGTTTGCAAAATCCAACACAAATGTGTCCACCTTTCCAGGACATGTTCGATTCAAACGAGATAATGTCTGCACTGCTTTCACATTTTTCAATTTTTTGTCAACAATCATTGTATGTAACAATGGTTCATCAAAACCAGTCTGATATTTTTCCGCTACTACCAGAACATTAAAATTATCGTGGAATTCTTCCTTTGTCTGACTTTCTGATATATGGCTTCCATCTTTCCTTACGTTCAGCCCGGCTTCTGTATACTCTTCATCTCCATCCTGCACCGTTCCGGAAAATGCAGCCAAAATATCCATATCTACATAATGCTGTTCTCTTATATATCTTTTGATTTCATGGAAATATCGAACTGCTGCCAGTCTCGAATCTGTGACAACCATCATTTTTCCTTTTCCACCGATTTTTTGTTTCGTAGTCTCTCTGAATGTTTCTACGATAATCTGTGATTTCTGGCTGATATTATATGGATGTAATTTTTCATATTTCTTTATGATCTTTGTTGCTCTGCTTTCTGGAAGCTCTGGATTTTCCGGTGTGTCTTTTGCAATTTTGAAATAGGTACTGTAAGTCATATAATTCTGCAAAACATCCAGAATGAAACCTTCCTCTATCGCCTGTCTCATGCTATAAATATGAAATGGATGGAAACTTCCATCTGTCCATTGACTTCCAAACATCTCCAGTGTTGCCGGTTTCGGAGTCGCAGTAAATGCAAAAAAGGATAAATTTGGATGTTTTCCATGTGTCAACATCTCCTGCACAAGTTTATCATTTCTGTCTATTTCATCTTCTGCTTTTCCTTCTATTTCCGCATATTCTCGCAATGCTGCTTCTGTATCAGCCAACGCCGCTTTCAGTTTCATTGCAGAACTTCCTGTCTGTGAAGAATGAGCTTCATCTACAATAATCGCAAAATTTCTTCCGGCAACCTTATCCACTTCCTGATAAATCACCGGAAATTTCTGCAATGTAGTCACAATAATTCTTGCACCGTTATTGATGGCGTCTCTCAAATCTTTTGAGTTCTTTTTATCATCAATCGTCTCTACCGCCCCTATCGTGTGGTCAAACCCCGAAATGGTTTCCTGCAACTGTTCATCTAACACGGTTCGGTCTGTAACTACAACCACACTGCTGAAAATAGATTCATCATTCGAATCATGTAAAGAGGCCAGTCTATACGCTGTCCAGGCAATAGAATTGGATTTTCCAGAACCTGCACTATGTTGAATCAGATAATTGCGACCTGCACCTTCTTTTTTCACATCTGCAATTAATTTACGTACAACATCCAATTGATGATATCTTGGGAAAATCAATCTTTTCTTCTTCGTGACCTGCTCTGATCCGTCAGGCATTTGTTTCTTTTCTTCCTTTACCTGCAGATGAATAAACTTTTGGATAATATCCATCATACTATCTTTCTGAAATACATACTCCCAGAAATATGATGTCGGATAACCGTCTGGATTCGCAGGATTTCCCTTACCGCCATCATTTCCTGCACCGTTCGATCCCTGATTGAATGGAAGAAAGTATGTATTTTTTTCTTCTAATCGGGTTGTCATCCAAACTTCCAACTGATCAATACAAAAATACCCTAAGATTCTCTTATTGAACTGAAAACATATTTCTCTTGGGTCACGATCATACATCCACTGACGCTTAGCATTATCAACGTTTTGTCCTGTATACTGATTCTTTAATTCAAGGGCAAATACCGGAATCCCATTTACCGCCAAAACCATATCAACAGAATTATGTGTATCATTGGAATAAAACCACTGTCTGTTGCAAGTAATTTCGTTCTTTTTATACAGTGCTTCCGCTGTTTGGTTTAGACCTGATTCTGGTTTAAAATAACATACTTTGAATGGAATGCCTCTATGTTTAAATCCATGTCGCAATACAGAAATAAGTCCATCCCTATCACAAGCATTGTTGAACGCAAGACAAAATTTGCGTTCTGGATCCACTTTATTCTGCAATAAAAAGCATTTCCATTTCTTTGGCTGTGTTCTCTGAATAAATCTCAATAGAGTATCTTTATAAACGCCAAGTTGTGGATCATACATATCGTTATTATGTGTGTATCCACCTGCCGGTGATAGAAAGAATTCTTCAATATCTGCTTCGAAACGTTTCTCTGTTGTAACATCTATACTCAAAATTCTGGCACCTCCTTTTTTCCTGTTACATACTCGTAAATCAGAGATCTTTTATAACTTTTTAATTCATCAACAAATTTCTCTTTTTTTATAATCAACTGATCAATTTGCGGTATTTTTTTATTTAAATATACTGCAATTTCCTGTTGTTCTTTTCTAGGTGGAACTGGAAATAATATTGAGAAAAATCCCTGTGGATATAATCTAAGTCTTGACGCAGTTATTCCAGTAGAATGTGCTGCATATGTAGCTACTAATTGCGGGATACGTAACAAATACTCAAGATAGTCAGCATCATATGTATCTGATTTTTGTCTATATGTATTATATGAAGGACTTATTACTCCATAATATTTTGATACACCTATCGCTCCTTGCCACATCCACATTGTATTGGCAGCAATATCTCCTTCATGGCATATTTTGTAATCAACCAAAGATTCTGACATAAACATATTTACATTTTTATTTTTTCTTGGCGTCACACCTGTTATATGGGATACCGTTAACAGCTCCTCTTCTCCAGTTGTAGAACGCTCATTTATTTCTATAAACAAGTTTTTTCCTCTTTGTACTTTCCAATCTTGTGGGATTTTTCCTATCCAATTAATGTCACACTCTTTCATTAATCTCTCTGGTACAATTCCTTTAGTTACCGCTTGTGTTATTATTGATTGCTTAAATTTTTTATATTCTACTATGGAACTTTTTGTTTTTTCTATAATATGGTCTATCTTTTGGCATTTCATTTCCAAATACTCTGTGATTTTTTCTTGTTCTTTATATTCCGGAAACGCAATATTGAAGTTTTGCAAATCTCCTAATTTGATAAATTGAATCACTGATCCAACTGAGCTTTGCTCTACTTCTCTTTTCAAATTATTTGAAACATAATATTTCAAAAACAAAGGATATATGTTGTGAAAATCACTCAAAACATAAGTTCGCTGATATGCATTAAATTTTCCTTTGTAATATTGAGTAAAACCTACCACTCCATTACCTGCTACCAACAATGCTTCACAATCGAATGCATACTGATTTATTTTTTTCGGAAACATAGAACATGTAAAAAAAGGATATATTCCCGTTGGTTCTTCTGCATTAGCATCCAATTTACCAGTTGTTATACTATATAATGCCTTTCCTTTTTTTACATTCCATCCTTTAGGAATTTCTCCCAACCATTCAACCCCTGAATCTTTCATCTCTCTACTCATATCAATCCTCCCCAAACAAAGCATCCAAACTGCTCTGAATATCCAGTTCCAGTTCATGTAAACGTACCGCAATTTCTTCCACTGGTTCCAGTGCCTGATATTCGTAGAAATACCTTGTCATTGGAATTTCATAGCCCTTTTTCGTTTTCTTTTCATCTATCCATGCTTCTGGTGCATATGGTAATACTTCTCTCTTAAAATATTCCGCAATATCTTCTGTCAGCGGTACATTTTCTGTATCTCGCAGAGACACATCAGCCACTGGCTTTCCCTTCTTTAATATAACTTCGCCATTTTCATCTTTCTGTGGCTGTTCTACTACAATCTTCTGATATCCAAATTCCTCTGTATCAAAAATCTTACTCTGACAGTAAATACCATCTTTCTCGCCATATATAGTTCCATTTTCAAATGCACCATATGCCTTTACAATCAGTTCACGGCATTTATCAGTAATGTCATTTCTTTTTGTTCCGATACTTTTTCTTCTTGCTTCAAAACAATGCGAAGCATCAATCAACTGTACTTTTCCAGCTCTGTGTATTGGTTTGTCTTTAGAACAAATCCAAATGTATGTGCTGATACCAGTATTCATAAACATATCTGTACCTAACTGCACAATCGCATCCAACCAGTCATTTTCCAGAATATATCTTCTAATCTCTGACGGTCCACTTCCTGCATCTCCTGAAAATAATGGTGATCCATTCTGAATGATAGCCATTTTCCCATTTTGAGCTAGCTTAGAAAGTCCGTTCAATACAAACAACTGCTGTCCATCTGATATCTTCGGAAGTCCAGGTGCAAATCTTCCCAATTCACCTTTTTTCGCTTCTGCTTCTACTGCTGCTTTTTCTCTTTTCCAGTCAATTCCGAATGGTGGATTTGAAATAATATACTGAAACTGATATCCGCTAAACTGATCTTCAGATAGGGTATCTCCAAATCTCATATTATTTGGATCACCCCCACGAATCATCATATCCGCTTTTGCAATCGCAAATGTAGAGGGATTAAACTCCTGACCAAAGCAGGTAACTCCAATCTCTGTGTTTAGCTCCTGAATTCTTTCTTCCATGCAGCTAAGCATCTGAGATGTTCCCATCGCCATATCATACACTGTTACATTTCCACCCTTACTCAGATCTGCATCTGATAAAAGTAAATCCGTCATTAAATAGATAATATCTCTACTGGTAAAATGTGCCCCGGCCTCTTCACCAAAAGATTCGGAGAATCGTTTTACTAAATCTTCAAAAATATATCCACAGTCTACTGCACTGATTTTATCTGGTCCCAGATATCCTTTTTGTGAATTAAATTCTTTTATGACAAGATACAAGGTATTACTTTCTACCATTCTGCGGATAATGTTATCAAAATCAAACTTTGCCAGCACATCCTGAACATTTGCTGAAAATCCATTCAGATAATCTCGAAAATTTGCTTCGATATTTTCCGGATCAGCTAATAAAGATTCAAATGTATATTTGCTAATGTTATAAAATTGATAACCGGAAGCTTTTGTCAGAAATCCATCAATTACAGCAAAATTCTTCACCTTTTCATACTGTTCCAATACTGCTTTATGTGTCGGTAATAAACAATCATGAAACCTTTTTACTACTGTCATTGGCAAAATTACCAATCCATATTCATGCGGTTTAAATGGGCCACGGAGCATATCTGCTACATTCCAGATCATTGTCGCTTTCTCTGCTATATTAGTTCCAACTACATCAAATTTATTGTTTTCGTCCATTTATTTTTCCTCCGTATAAATATGTTCTAATTCTGCTGTTGCCTTTTCCAATTTGTATTTCAATTCTTTTATTTCATTTATCTTGGCATAATATTTATCTGCAATTATCTTCTGACTTTTTAAGTCAGGCAATGGAATTGTTATTTTTTTCAATCCTTCAACCGGCAGATTTAATAATGTAGCTCCTACTGCTACTCTAGATAAGGCTGCTTTTCCATTTTCACTTTCCAAATATGCTTTCAAAAAGTAAGGATTTATCTTATCTTCATCTAACTCAATAACATAAAGATTACCATTCGCTAAAATCTTATTTCCTTCTTTTACGGATGCAATTGCCATTTTTACCGGAGATACATTTTTGGAAATTACGAGACTTCCATTTTTAATACAATATTTCTCGTATTTAGGATTCATTTCTTTCAAATAAGGAAGGTCATCACTAATAATACCATCCTGTATATTTGCCAACATCAAATACTGCATGTTCGTTGGTTCATCAGATACAATTTCATCTAAAATCGTCGCTTTAATCTGTGCTCCTCTTGTTATGTTCTTTATCACAGATTCAAAAGCTACACCTTTTTTTATGAGCATCTCTTTTTGAAGATATCTTGACGGATTAAGAGTGTATTCATTTTTTGCCACCTCTTCACCTAAAACTAGCTTTGAGTTATCGTCATCTGTATTCAGCAATTCAATAATTTTAGAAATATTTTCATCACTAAGAACATTCTGTCTTCGTCCAACAGATGCCATCTCCGTTGCATCTATCATTCTTATATTTTTATTGTTTCTGCTTAATACCAGTAATGAACAGGCAATTCCTGTATTCGAATACAAATTGGATGGAAGTGCTATCACCGCCTCGACAAATCCTTTTTTTACAAATTTTTCGCGGATTACTGTATTGATTCCTCTGTTCCAAGTCACTCCATTACTCACCGAAACAACCGCTTTTCCATGTTTGTTGAGATGATTCATGACATTTATAATAAATACCCAGTCTCCCGCAGCTGCTTTCTGTACTTCCGGTATAATATTATATATCGACTCTAATTCCTCGTTGTTTCCAATGCTCTCTTTCACCCTTATCCCCCAAGGATAATCACAGAATATTTTATCAAACATCAAATTGTCATCTATGTCCAGAACTGATTTTTGCTCAATTTTCACCCGATCAGAAATTAATTCCGTTCTGATTTCTGCTACTTCTTTAACCTCGGTTACAAGCTCTACACCATAAAACTGTGATTCTGGATTTCTTTCTATAGCATTCACTAGAAATGTTCCAATTCCACTACAGAAATCTGCTGTTTTATCATTTGAAATTTGAAGTATCTCATTTGCCAACTTTACAACACTCTGTGGGGTTTCGCATTCTCCCATGAATTTATTTCCTTGCAATGGCCACCACAATACTACTGCTAAAAGTGTTTCTTCCGAATATGCTTCTCCTATTTCTATTGCCATATTCCATAAATTTTCAATATTTCCTTTTATGAAACTGACTCTTTCCGGTGAAAAAGTCAGTTCCATATATTCTACTAACTGATATACATCGTTTATCTTATTTTTTAAAGATAAATACGCTACATACGATAAGCAAAAGCCTCCATATACGGATGTATTTCCAAGTTCTCTCATCCTATTTAAAATATTCCAACTAATCTCTTCAACTTTCGAGCCTTCTTTTTCTTTTAACTCTTTAACTGAAATATTCAACCCTGTTTCCTCCTTTGGTTATTCACAATCAATTTCCTTGTGTTCACTATAGCATTTGTTTATTTGATTGTCAATAATCAAATTTGGTTTTTCATAACCATGGATATATTCCTAATATAATTCCCCTTTATTATGACAGTAGATTTTTATTTCCATAGCAGCAATATTTATAATTCCCAAGAGTAATATAAGATTTATCGGAAAATATTTTCTCACTACATCACCTATTACAGCAATTGATGACACGCTGATAAGCAGAATCCATATAGAATATTTATCCGATGCTTTTCGATACTGCTCTATCTTCCTCAACACAAATATCTCACTACTTATTCCTAGTCCAAGAAAAATAAGAATAGCCATAATTCTCAAAAACCACGACCATCCTGCTGAAAAATACTCTCGCTCACCTAAAATATTTAATTCTGATGGATGGATTAACCACTCTATATATCTATACCAAAACCTCAATGGAACAGTTATGCAAGCAAATAGATCTTTTTGAAATACTGTATTTTTTATTACTGCCAACAAAACCAAGATCATATAAGCTATCATCCAGAATGTTTCCTTTTCTTTCGCTTCATTTTTCAACTTTTTTATTTCACAATCTGTTTTTTTCTTCACAATCTTTACTTCTTCTTGTGCCTTATTAAACTGGTATTCTATTGTTCTAGCCTTTTTCTCCGCTTCTTCTTGTTTCTTCTGTGCTTCATCCACAGCCTCAACAGATGATTTATTAACTTTGTCCTGTAATTTAGAGTTCTGGTCCCGAACGTCTTTTATTTCTTCTTCGAGCTTCTCTTGCTCGCTCCTGCTCATCAAGCCGTTTCTGTTCCTCAGATCGTCGTTGCTCTGCTGAAGCGATTGATTCAGCTTCTGCTTTTCGGACAGTTCGATTGTCAAACGATGAATTTCGTCTTGCATTTCGTGATTCTCGAAGAATAGCTTCTGTTTTTCCATTTTCAGCTTGTGTGTTCTTTCCTGAAATTTCTGGATAAACTCGTTCACCTTCTGATTTCTCACCTGTAACTCGTCTCTCTCTTCCGTCACTAGCTCCAGTGACGCCACCTGCTCCTTCGCAAGCTGCTTCCACTTGTCGGTAATATCCGGCAAGCTCTTCATCTGCTCCGTTTGTTCGTTCTGCTTCGACTCGCACCCTTTCGTAATTTCTATCAAATTCATTCTCTAAGTCCTCCTTACTGATATCCAGATGAAATGTTTTTGACAGATTGCTGTCTCGCACTTTCTTTCCATCCTGATTCTGAAATGTGATGTGCTTCCGTTTCTCTGTCCAGTTTACGTTCCATCCGAACTGCTTCATTTTTTCTATAAACTTTTCCTTACTGATACAATTTTCCAGTGCTTTTAACACTGCCATTGCACAATCCGCTACAAAGCTGTCTTTCACCTGCTGACGGAACAGGTTATATTTATCTTTGCTCCATGCAATGACTTCCCCTTTTTCAATCTGGCTTCCATCAAAGTGCTTTCCTTTCTCAGCAACTGTCAGTTCACGTTCTCGGCACATCTGATTGGTAAGCTGTTTCATACATTCCAGATCTTTTCTGGTATTATGCAGCTTTCTTCCATCTTCATAACTCACAGAATTTGTAACCAGATGGCAGTGGATATGGTCTTTATCCTTATGCACAGCCACTAAGGTCTGGAATCCACTGAACCCATTTTCTGCAAACTCTTTTCCAAATTCTAATGCCTGCTCCGGAGTAATCTGCTCGTCCTTATGCCAGGAAATAATGTTGTGAGCGTACATTCTCCCAGAATCTTTATCCCACACTTTCTTTTCCTCTAAAAATGTTCTGTATACCAGATCATAATTGATCTCGTCATGACAGTACGGGCCTGTTACACAGGTAAATAATTCGTTGGTCTTGTCCTGTCGCAAAACATATTCGATGCAGTTTCTCATTGCTCCATGTGTATTTGTCCGCTTATTAATCGTCTTATTAATAGCCATATCTTTCCACTCTCCTTCCGGTACTTAAGAATATTTTTATTGAGGAAATACAGCGTACTGTCATTTGGAACTTCTCCATCTGTATGCAGCTTTCTTGCAATCTGATTGATATTTGTAGTAGCTCCCCGGAGCTGACTGAGAATATCTGCAAACATCTGGTTCAATCTTTTCAGTTCTTCCACTTCCTCTGCAGAAACTATCTTCAAATCTGCGATTGCTTTTATTACAACTTCCTGCTGTGTTCTTCCGGATTCCTTTACTTTGCTTTGAAGCAACTCATATTCCTCTTTATTCATCCGTATAGTTACTGTATGATTTCGTTTTCTCATAGGCTTTTATTTCCTTTCTCTGCTTGATTTCTGCTCTATATTTACAACCACAGCGTTATGTCTAAATTAACAGGGGATTCCATAAGGGGATGTGTAACGTTCCCCTTTGGTAGATGCAAGACAACGTCTTAGCCAATCCGTGGCAATCTGAGAAGAAGTATCCAGTGGATATTTCTAACACAGAATTACCACCATTGGCGTGCCAGGGTTCCAAGGGGCAGAGCCCTCTGGCAAGTTTAGGAACAGCCCAAAGGCTGGCTCCGGTGCATAGTGGCTTGCCACTTTGCGAAACTTGCCTGTCATCTCCCCACTACTAAACCGATACCAGCCAAGCAACATTTCCACACTGCATTATCAACCCTAAATGGAGATGACGGTGGTTTTGTGGTGCAGGGACAGACTGTGGAAGAAATAGAAAAGCTCCCATTTCCATAGATTTTCTCTTTCTAAAACAGGCTGTTCCTGCATCACCCCGATACGAAGTATCGGACAATCATGTGCCGTATCCGGCACTCTATTCTTTTCTTCGCCTTGCTTGTTCAATCCACCCATCTGCCAACGCTTTTCTGTTATATGTTCCTGCTATTTCTGTCTTTCTTTTTCTGGATCTCTTTCCATTTCTGCTAAAAAACATAAAAATAGCAGTCATAAACATTTCTCCAATTCATAATGTCTGAAATGTCACCACTGCCATTGTCTTTTTCTGCTATTCTGTTTTCGTAAAGCTATTCCTTACTGTCAGTCTGTTTTCCTGTTACTGCTATTTCATAACCATCTAAAAACTGTCTGCAAAATCCAGTGCTGCATCCATATCAGCTTCTTTCTCCCAG
>ERZ779843.322-NODE-322-length-75012-cov-5.353843_pt1 | contig 75012 bp, 73 predicted proteins | sample MGYA00511560_ERZ779843 | MGnify/ENA primary metagenome ERZ779843 (study PRJEB29588, sample SAMEA2158062) | human gut metagenome | biome: human gut; feature: human-associated habitat; material: faeces | place: Denmark | collected 2008/2010 ... | reverse complement strand
TGGAAGAAAGCAAAGAGTTACAGGGTTTTTACAAGATATTCAGGGCGGTGATTTACGTCTCCATCCTAATGGAGTTCTTCGCCTACGCACTGGAGCCGGAACAGTTGGACTTCCTTGGTGGGTTGGTTACAGACATACACGGTCGCATCAAACGATGGATGATATACCATGATGGCAACCTTGTCTGGAGCAAGATAGCCACCATACTGCTTATCTGCATCACCTGCATTGGAACGCGCAACAAGAAACATCTGGAGTTCGATGCACGCAGACAGGTCTTATATCCTTTGGTCGGCGGACTCTTTGTTACTATATTGTCTATCTGGCTCTTCGGTCATCGGATAGACACACGGTTCTACACCATCACTTTGAACATCTGGCTCTATATGGCAGCCTCTATCTTGGGTACTGTCTGCATCCATGTGGCTCTTGACAATATCTCTAAGTTCCTGAAGGAAGGGCTGCTGAAAGACCGCTTCAACTTTGAGAACGAGAGCTTTGAGCAATGTCAGGAGCTGCAGGAGAACAAGTACAGCGTGAACATCCCCATGAGGTACTACTACAAGGGCAAGTTCCGCAGGGGATGGGTGAATATCGTCAATCCGTTCCGTGGTACTTGGGTCGTGGGCACACCAGGTTCGGGTAAGACCTTCTCCATAATCGAGCCTTTCATCCGTCAGCACAGCAGGAAAGGCTTTGCCATGGTGGTATATGACTACAAGTTTCCCACTCTTGCGCAGAAGCTATACTACCACTACAAGATCAACCAGAAAGCAGGCAACCTTCCTGACGGATGCAAGTTCAATATCATCAACTTCGTCGATGTAGAGTACTCCCGACGTGTCAATCCTATCCAGCAGAAATACATTGGCAATCTTGCAGCTGCCAGCGAGACGGCTGAAACACTCCTGGAGTCATTGCAGAAAGGCAAGAAAGAAGGTGGAGGTGGCAGTGACCAGTTCTTCCAGACATCTGCCGTCAACTTCCTGGCTGCCTGCATCTATTTCTTCGTGAACTACAAGAAAGTGCCATACGACAAAGATGGCAATGCCCTTATTGCCAAGATGACCACCGCCCCCAAGACTTTCATCCAAAAGCCTACGGGACGTGTCTTTGACCATACAGGCAGAGAGGTGGAAGCAGCCTACTGGCTTGGCAAATATAGCGACATGCCCCATATCCTTTCTTTCCTCAACCAAGACTACAAGGTCATCTTTGAGGTGTTGGAGACCGACCCTGAGGTTGCCCCGTTACTTGGTCCGTTCCAGACTGCCATGAAGAACAATGCCATGGAGCAGTTGGAAGGTATGATTGGTACGCTGCGTGTCTATACCTCTCGTCTCGCCACGAAGGAGTCGTATTGGATATTCCACAAGGATGGCGATGACTTTGACTTGAAGGTTAGCGACCCAAAGAACCCCAGTTACCTGCTCATTGCCAATGACCCAGAGATGGAGAGCATCATCGGTGCCCTCAACGCCCTTATCCTCAACCGCCTTGTGACAAGAGTGAATACAGGTCAGGGCAAGAACGTGCCTGTCAGCATTATCGTCGATGAGTTGCCGACCTTGTATTTCCATAAGATTGACAGACTTATTGGCACAGCCAGAAGCAACAAGGTCAGTGTGGCATTAGGCTTCCAAGAACTGCCACAGCTTGAATCCGATTATGGCAAGGTGGGTATGCAGAAGGTCATCACCACTGTTGGTAATGTGGTGAGCGGTTCAGCAAGAGCAAAGGAAACCTTGGAATGGCTCAGCAATGACATCTTCGGCAAGGTCGTCCAACTCAAAAAGGGTGTCACTATTGACAGGGATAAGACCTCTATCAATCTCAATGAAAATATGGACAGCCTCGTTCCTGCAAGTAAAATCTCCGATATGCCGACTGGCTGGATATGCGGTCAGGCAGCCCGTGACTTCATCAAGACCAAGACCGGTCGGGGTGACAGCATGAATATCCAGGAGTCAGCAGAGTTCCAGACCTCGAAGTTCTATTGCAAGACCGACTTTGATATGAAGGAGATTGCCAAGGAGGAGGCTGACTACGAGCATTACAAGATACCGAAGTTCTACACCTTTCCATCGAAGGATGCCAAGGAACGCATCCTGTATCAGAATTTCGTAAGCGTCAATGCTGATGTCAAAGAAATGATTAAGACCATTTTAATGTTTAAGGTAAAGACTTAGTAAACAACGAAAAACAGATTATATATGAAGAAGTTATTCATGATAGCGGCTACCCATGCATTAGCCATACCGGGTTTCGCACAGACGGGCTCGGAAGCATTGCTGGGAGCATCGGACGGCATCTACAGTTATGTGCCGTATATTCAGGGGCTGTGTTATGTCATTGCGGCACTTATAGCCATTGTTGGTGCAACGTCCATCTACATGGCTATGCAGACCTCACCGCAACAGGTTTCAAAGCGAATTGTCACGAGTGTGGGCAGCTGCCTTTGTTTTGTCTGTATGGCTATCTCCTTGCCTCAGTTCTTTGGCTATGAGTCATATTCTGTGGGCAACGGCTCCGACATCGCTATGAACGGAGCAGGAGGCTCATCCAATGGCTTCCTTACCACAGACAGGGGTGGCATTTCCCAAAGTGGCATCATCACAACCATCCCACCTTTGTCCGACAGGACGGGCAACTGGATAACCTTCCCTCCAGGCTCGAATATGGACATCGCCAACAGTCTTATGGACATCTACAACCACATGGGTTCAGGTGTCACTGGCACTTATGGGCGTACACTTGACTATATCAACAATGAGTTCCGTCATGGAAATATCTCTCAGAGCACATACGACCAGATGATTGCCATGGCTGGCAGCCTGCCGCAAAACTAAGACACGTCATACACATAATGAGACTAAAGATTATCAGTATTATTGCTCTGATTACAATAAGTTTATCGGTCAATGCCCAAACCCAGAAGTCCTCCGAGAGAAACGAGGCGGCATCAAGAATGCTCTTCGAGCTTCCTCCTTTCGAGCGTGCGGTATGCTGCATCAGGTTCTATGAAGGACTTCACCGCAAAAAGGATTATCCTTATGTCGGGTATGGGCATAAACTACGCCCAGGAGAGAGATACTCCTCCAGTATGACTGCAAGGGAAGCGGAAGACCTGCTGCGGAAAGACCTCAGAGAACTCTGTGCCATGTTCCGCTCATACGGCCAGGACTCCCTGCTTCTTGCTGCGTTGGCTTACAACATCGGTCCTTATAAAGTCCTTGGCTGCAAGGGCAGATACCCGAAGAGTACCGTCTTGAAAAAGTTGGAAGCCGGTGACAGGAATATCAGAGACGACTATGTAAAGTATTGCCGTTGGAGGGGTAAAAGAGTCCCCTCCATCGAGCGGCGACGATATATTGAACTCATGCTGCTTTTCACACCATGACAGAAAACGACCCCATAAAAGCCGTATCAGACGGCATCACTTTCCTATCCACTGGCAGATACTATGATGGTATCAACCAGTGGATAGCCCATAGTATAAAGGAGGGTGACTCTGATGCCATTGACTATGCTGCAAGGAGAATGGCACCCATCGTACCAGCCAATGCTGTCCTTGTTCCTATTCCCGGTCATCATGGAGTTGCAGACCAGACCCTACGTTTGGCACAAGCCCTCTCGTCTTATACTCGTCTCCCTTTCGTAGATGCCTTACGAGGCAGAGAGCATGAATCACAGTACGAGGCAAAGCGGAGAGGACATTTGCTCTCAGGTCGAGAAATGGGATTTCATCAGATAAGAGAACTGCCTTCTGGCCGCATTCCCTGCCTTATCGACAACGTGGTAGATACAGGAACCACAGCGAAAGCAGCAGCCGAAGCATTAGGCAATGCCATGATAATATCATTCGCTATGAGTGATGCCCTTCTACAAAGAGAAAAGTATATAGGATTCAAACGCTAAGACATAACACGATGCCAAGACCAAAGAAAAGAAAACAGCAAACGCTCCAACCAGCTATCGTCTATCAATGTAAGGACTGTGCCAACAGCTATGACTGGCATAGCAAAGCCTTGGATGGCCATCTTATCCTATGTCGTTGCAAGTATAAACAGCAAGGAGGTCGGTATTGCATCTTCCTGAAAGACCCACAGTGTGAGCACTTCGTCAAGCGTTCTGGTGGGCAGGAGGGCTAATATTCATATATCCAAGACATATCATCGTATGGACACCACTTGCTAAACAGAGTCTCGATATAGAGAACCAACCCAAATTGATGCAAAGACATTGACTTTGCGAACTTTAGCTTCTTACCTTTCAGTTTCTTGATTACCTCCTGCGCTTGTTCTGCCCACATATCCATATTGATATGGTTGGTGCAGAACATCATTTCTCCATGCCAGAATTTCCCCTTGATGCCGTTCTCCCATTCTTTAGGACAAGATAGTTCACCATGGTAGTATTTGCATAGAGAAGCATATTCTTGCAATAAAGCAGGTTGTCTATGTACACCGTCCTCTTCCTGGACATTTGTCTTAGAAGATTTGCTGTTCCCTTTCAGAATGATTTTGCTGATGATAGACCCTCTAAAATACCTATATACAACTTCCCTAAGATAGACTGTATAGGGTTGAATCTTTACTTCATCAACCAGACGGCGAATATCATCTAATACTATACCTTCGCTCTTAATTCTTCCCAAAGTTACATGAAGATAAAAGTCTGAATATATTGCAGAACCAGTATTGATGATTTCCTCTCGGATTTTCTTGTTTAGCGATAGTAGCTCTTCAGGGATATTGCTTGCAGCGAGATGAATGATGTGCATCCCCGAATGTGTAGTGAACACGCCAAACCTATCAAAAGTAATTTCTATCGGTGGAATATTAGCAAAGTATTTGCAAGTGATGTGTCTTATATCATCAACACAATGTGTCTCATCTATAAAGGCCATTGTTATATGATAATAACCAGGCTGCCAATGAATAGGCAAACCGTCTAATTGATGTCTGAGTCTATCAAAACAATCTGTCTGATAGGCAAACGGCACCTTGATTTCAATATAGCTTTTTTTCTCCATGTACGATAAGCATAAAGGTCCAGACTGCAAAAATACTATCAATTTGTGAAATCTATCTGCACAGAAAAGGAGACCGTGTTTTTTATTCTGTGACCGTTATTCTGTGCCTTACGTCCACAAAATTACATAAAATCACAGATAAATTGATAGAAAAATCAATTTTTTTGCAGGTAAAATGAAATTTTCGTACCTAAATCACTGGTTTTCTCAGCAAAAAAATGTAATTTTGCAACATATAAATATAATTAGAGGTAACATGGAAACAAAGCCCTTAAATAGAATCAAGGTAGTCATGGCAGAGCGTATGGTCTCCAATAAAGAATTAAGCGAGATGTTACACAAGGACACTGCTACAATATCAAGATGGGTAACAAACACCTCGCAGCCCAATCTGGAGAGCCTTATTGAGATAGCCAAGGCCTTAAAATGCGATGTTGGCGAACTGGTTAGAATGGATGATTCTACCATCCTGAAAAACCAGCCATAACTCTAAACACAAAGTCATATATGCCAGTAAATAAGAATGCGCTATTGCGTTATAGAATTTTAGACAGATGTTTCAGTGACCGCCATCACTATTATGACATCGATGAGCTTCTTGACAAAGTCAATGAGGCTTTTCTTGATATATATGGAAAGACTGTCAGCCTTCGTCAAATACGAGCTGATATATCCTACATGAAAGATAGAGTGTTTTATGATGCTCCCATCGAAGCCATTCCTTATGACGGAAAGAAATGCTACTATCGCTATTCCGATCCAGACTTTTCCATTTTCAACAGCGATTTGAGCAACGAGGAAGTCGAGAAACTTCGTACTACCATTGAGATGCTCGGTCGTTTCAGAGGCATCCCTGGTAACGCATGGCTGGAAGAAGTGATTTCAAATCTCGAATACCGATTTGGTGTTAAGGCGAACAAGGGTGACTATATCGCTTTTGACCAAAATGAGCAGTTAAAAGGATTGGAACATTTAACCACCATCATTGATGCAACTGTCAATCATCAGCCACTTTTGATTGAGTATCGTAGCTACAAGGGAAACGAGAAAACAGTGACTATTCACCCTTACCATGTCAAGGAATTCAACAACCGTTGGTTTTTGTTTGGGTTGGAGCAATCCACTCACGGTGATCGAATAGCAAACCGTGCTTTGGACAGAATAGTGAAACTGTCACTTTCAGAATCAGCTTTCATCCCTAATACCACCATCAATTTCAAGACCTATTTTGACGATGTGATAGGCGTGACTGTTCCAGAGAATACGGAAGTTGAGCACATCGTGCTGAAATTTGAGAAAGGAAGATTTCCCTATCTCGTTTCGAAACCTATCCATCAGAGCCAAAAAGTCCTTTCTGAGGAAGAATGTATTTTGCAGATTGATGTTCGTCCAAACAATGAACTTACATCCAGAATCTTTTCATTCTTTCCAGATGTTGAAGTGCTTGAACCAACATGGTACAGGAATGAAATCAAAGAAAAAATCATATTCAACATGCAAAAATATCTTCCTGTGAAGTTTGACTGCACAGAAGGATTGTAATTTTGCACCCGATATTTGATTTGTTTCATCTTTTAATTCGGTTTTAAGTATGCAGAATACACAGCAGCAGACCACCAGTGCAGAGTACGTAATCAACATGGCATGGAACTTCATGAACCATGCAAGAGGGCAGATGTCAACCAGTGACATGTTTCCTCTGATGTTGGCTTTTCTGTACTCTTATCACAAGGGTTATTATTTTCATGTAATTGATGATCGTCGTTTTGAGTTCCCTCAGAATGATGATAATTTGTTGCGTGATCTTGTGATGTGTATTCCTTCAAATATGGACATGCACGTTCGTGTACACGAGTTCTGTCAAGAGCTTACATTTATCGGACGTGACGAGTTCAACGCTGTATATCCTGATGTTCTTAAAGGTTTATATGACCTAATGAGTTCCAATGGAGGACGAAGTGGAGGTGAGTTTTATACCCCTTCAGAGGTTACGAAACTCATGGCTTACTTTGTCAAGAAAGAAGGTTGTACTTCTGTATTTGATCCTTTCTGTGGCACAGCCTCTATTGTTCATGAGTTGGCAGATACTTCAGCTCCAGTTCATTTCGAAGGACAAGAGCTTATGCAAAGAACAGCCTTGTATGCACGACTCAATATTGATGCAGTCTATGGCAATGATTGCAACATCTCGACTTGCGATTCTTTTGGATGCTGGAACAACAAGCATTTTGATGCCGTAGTTTCTTGTCCTCCTTTGGCTTTGAGATTGTCTGAGCGTCAGATGTGGGAAGCCGAACAGATGAATCCAGAATATCCTTGCAGGAGTGTAGAGGATATTATGCAGATTCGTTCTTTCCATCTGAATCATGCAGATCTTACTGTTACATTGTTGGCACATGGATTCTGTTTCAGAGGTAATCGTGATTACGAGTTACGCCGTTATCTGATTGACAACAATCTAGTTGATACTATCGTTGCACTTCCTGCAAATATTCTTTATGGTACTGCCATACCTACAATTGTTCTCGTATGCAAGAGAAATCGTCATTTTGGAGAACCTGTTAAGTTCATTCATGCAGAGGATTACTTTCAGGGAGATCGCAGAAAGCGCACTTTTGACTACAACCGATTCGTTGAAATGGTTGAAGGAAACGCTTGTGACTGTGTTGAAGTTTCACCTGACGAGATTGTAAAGTACGACTACAATCTTAATCCATCTCTCTATTATAAGATGGATTTTGATCTCAAAGAGGGTCAGCAGGTCATGCGCATATCAGAATTGCTTGAACCTGTAGAGGGAGAGCGTATATCTGCAAGAGACGTTGCAGAAATGGTTTCGATAAGCAACCTGAGCAAGGACTTTATTGAAGTTCTCTTGAATAATGGTAAGCAGTCGGCTCCATCTGAAGTTAGACGTAATTCTAACTGCCGTGTTTTCAAAGCATCAGACAGTAAATATCTGTTTGCTTTTAGCAATGCAGGAGAAAGCCGTTATGGTATCAATACTGATGGCAAAGGTTTCAATTGTACTGCTGATATAAAGGTGTACAAGGTCAACGAGTCGTTGGTTTCTCCAGAGTATATTGCTTACACTCTTATCACCAATAATGCTATAAGCAAGGGTCGTATGCCTTTGTCTGGCTATATGATGCATCCTATAGTAATTGACAGCCTACTTGTTCAGAAGGAGATTGTCAATAAGCTTGTTCAGCAATACGATCAGAAGGTCACAGCTGAACGAGAAGCTGATGCTATGCGTCTTGGTGTAAAGCAGAATATCTCTGACCTGGAGCACATGCTGGGCTCTACTCAGTTGCGTATCAGTAAGATTATCGCACGCCTTGAAGGTGCAACACCTGCATCGGAGAACTATCCACACCTTGTTAAGTCAATGAAGGATAACATTGAGTACATGAATCGTGTTATTCATTACAACAATGCCCGTATCGACTCTGAATCCTTCAACTTGAAAGAAGGTGATATTGTTGAGTTCATAAAAGGCTATATAGATGCCTGGAATAACTATGGAGGTGGCTACTTTGAGATTGATTTTGTCAATAATCTCTTTGACAATCCAAGGATGTCGTTTGACAAGACACTCCTGACTGTGATGTTGGATTCCATTCTCAACAATGCTATTCGCCATAGTTTCCACAAGCGAAAGAACTATACTGATCATAATATGGTTCTGTTGCGCTTGTCCGTTGTAGAGTACAAGGATGCTCCATACATCCAGCTATCAGTAGCTAACAACGGCGATCCTATTGCGGAAGGCTTCACCATAGAGGATTACATTTCTCGTGGAAGATATGCAGCAACGACAGGACGTTCTGGTTTAGGTGGCTATCATGTACACCAGATTGCTAAAGGACACAATGGATTCCTTTGCTTAGATAGTAACAAAATGTGGAATATGATAGTGGAAGTTCTTCTTCCTATTGAATCCACAGAGTATAATGACATTCCAGCTTATGACAATGAATGTATATAATATAGTTTGGGCAGACGATGAAATAGATGATCTGCTTGACAGCGAAACCATCACCGAACTTGAATCCAAAGGATTTAAGATTGTCGGTCAGGCTCATGATGGAGAGGAACTTGAAGCTCTCCTGAATAAGCCTGAGATGATTGATGCAGTCATTGTAGATGCAAATTTCAACGAATCAGATGTTGAGATAGGAAGTGAGAGAGACACTTCAGGCTTGGATTATGCCAGAAGTCTTTATACACACAAGCTAAAGAAGAGTATTCCTTTCTTCCTTTTCACCAATCGTAGCGATGAACTGCTGAAGGATATTTATAAGCATAACCCTAAGTTCCTTGAAGATTTTCCACGTCATAAGCGTTGGTTTAACAAATCAGGGCAGGGTGAGTATGATGAGATGTTTGAAGAAGTCAAGAATACCGTTGAGGAAATGAAGTCAACCAGCTTCATTGTCCGAAACAGGTACCAATATGAGCTTAATGCAGCCTCTTTGTTTAGCGGTACTTCTGAGTTCATCTTTGATTTCCTTGTTCATGACCATAACAACACATTGAAAGAGATTAAGGAACCTTTTGTTTCTGTCCGTCGTTCTGTAGAAAAGATATTCGGTCAATGTGAAAAGATGTGTTTAATCCCTCCAATTAGTGATAATACTAATGGTACAGCTGGTTACTTTGTACATAATAAATATGCTATAAAAGATTCAACTGGGAAATATACATTTCTCTATGAAATGCTTGGTGGCGACATAATGCCCAAACCTTTGGCAACTTCTTTGAAGTATATTGTTGATATTACTCAGGATGCCTCTCATAGCAAGAATGAGATGAAACTGAAGGTTGATGAATACTTTGAACAAACAAAGGATGTTCTGATGTTACGTTCTGTAGTTTACATTCTCATTGATGTTATAAAATGGTTTGCCATAACAGCCTTATCTCATCAGGATTCTGAGGTAAATGAACAGACTTTGTGGCAAAAATTATAAGAAATAGACAAAAATAATTTTACTGTGCAAATAACCTGCATACATGGCAACTAACTTTGCACCCAAAAACGATTAAATAGATTCACGATATGAATAAACAACAGTTAGCAAACAAGATATGGGCGTCGGCGAACAAGATGCGTTCGAAGATTGATGCCAACGAATATAAAGACTATATTCTTGGTCTCATCTTCTACAAGTTCCTGTCAGACAATGAGGTGAACTATATCCTGAAGGATATGAAGGGGGCATCTGATGATGATAAACAAGCTGCCTTGGAGAGCCTTGTGGAGAACTACGAGGATGAGGATTCAAAGGTCATCATCGACTATTGCAAGAACAACATCGGCTATTTCATTGAGTACAAGAACCTGTTCTCCACCTGGCTGTTGCCCGACAGCAGCTTTACCGTGGCCGACCTCTCTGTGGCACTCAACTCCTTCGACCGTCTGGTCAGCCCCAACTACAAGGCGGTCTATGACGGCATCTTCAAGACGCTACAGGCTGGTCTGAGCAAGTTGGGCGAGAACCCAGCAAGCCAGACACGCGCGCTGAAAGACCTCATCAAACTCATCAAGGACATACCCACCGACGGTTCTCAAGACTATGATGTGCTGGGCTATGTCTATGAATATCTCATCGGCAACTTCGCAGCCAATGCCGGCAAGAAGGCGGGCGAGTTCTATACGCCGCACGAGGTGGCCATCCTCATGTCGGAGATTGTGGCGGAGCACCACAAGGAGAAGCGGCAGATAGAAATCTATGATCCGACCTCTGGTTCTGGTTCACTGCTTATAACCATAGGTAAGTCGGTAGGACGACACATAGCTGACAAGAACCGTGTGAAATACTATGCTCAGGAGTTGAAGGAGAATACCTACAACCTCACTCGTATGAACTTGGTGATGCGTGGCATACAGCCCAGCAACATCAACACACGTTGTGCTGACTCGCTCGATGAGGACTGGCCAGTGCAGAAAATGGGCAGCGAGACAGGTCAGCCACTTTATGTGGATGCCGTGGTCAGCAACCCTCCCTACTCGCAGCAATGGGATCCGAGAGACCGTGAGAACGATGCCCGTTTCAAAGACTATGGCGTGGCTCCCAAGTCGAAGGCAGACTATGCCTTCCTGCTCCATGAGCTTCATCACCTGAAACCCGATGGCATTCTGACTATCGTATTGCCTCACGGCGTGCTGTTCCGTGGAGGCGAGGAGGAGCAAATCCGCACCAACCTCATAGAGAAAAACAATATCGATGCCATCATCGGTCTTCCAGCCAACATCTTCTTCGGCACAGGCATTCCTACGCTCATCATGGTGTTGAAGCAACATCGTGAGCAGGACGATGTGCTCATCATCGATGCCAACAAGGGATTCGTGAAAGACGGCAAGCAGAACCGTCTTCGTGCCTGCGACATCAAGAAGATTGCCGACACCGTGCGCGACCGCAAGGACATCACGGGCTTCTCCAAAAAGGTGAGCCGTGAGGAAATACGCAGCAATGGCTACAACCTCAACATCCCCCGCTATGTCGATTCCAGCGAGACGGCAGAACATTACGACATCTACGCCACCATGTTTGGAGGCATTCCCAACACAGAAATTGACGCCCTGCAGAAGTATTGGGACGCTTTTCCTTCGCTCCGCAGCGACCTCTTCAAGCCTCATGCCGACAAGCCTTATGCCGACCTGAAAGTGGAGGATGTGAAGACGGCCATTGAGCAGAATACGGATGTGGAGCGGTTCACCATGCAATTCTCCGAAGCGTTCCATGGCTTTGCAGACCGCCTGCATCGTGTGCTCATTGACAACGTGATGCAGGTGCATGAGCTACAGGCACAGGACGAGATAGCCACCGACATCTTCCATCGTCTGGCCGACACCCCGCTTGTTGATAAGTATGCCGCCTATCAGGCTTTGTCCGACCAGTGGCAGGCCATCATCAGCGACATAGAGACCATCCAGGAAGAAGGCATGGATGCTGTCCGTACGGTAGAGACCGCCTACAAGTTGGTGAAGAAGAACGACGAGGATGTGGAAGTGCCCGACGGAATGAAGGGGCGCATCATTCCCTTTGAACTGGTGCAGCAGGTGAAGTTCCAGGCTGATTTGGATGCCATCGCTGCCCTGCAGTCGAGGGTGGAAGCCATCGACGGTGAGGTGGAAGAGGTGCGCGACAGCTTCACCGAAGAGGAACTGGAGGCCTACTGCGACAGCGAGAAGGAGAATGCACCCGACAAGAAGAAGATAACGGCCGATGCCAAGCCCAAGGCGGATGTGGAGGCAGAGACCAAGGCGAAGCTCAAGCAGATGGTGGCATTGTGGGACGAGCAGACCAAGACCAACAAACAAATCAAGGCCGACAGACTTGCTTTGGAGGAGAAGACCATCCAAGCCATTGAGCAGCTCACCGACGAGGAGATTGCCGATTTCCTGCACCGGAAGTGGATTGTGCCCGTATGCCAGGGCATCAACGGTTCGCTCACGGCTGTGCTCTCTGCCCTCGAAACCGCTGCCCTCGCCCTCAGCCGGAAATATGCCGTCAGCTATCAGCAGATTGACGACGAGATTGCCCAAGCTAACGAAGAACTCTCCCAATTGGTGAGCCAGCTCACGGGTGATGCTTTTGCCATTAAGGGACTGGAGGCGTTAATCAAACAACAGTGACAAGCAAATGAACAAGGTATCTATTAGGTTTTATAACGACCGGGAAGTGCGTGCTATATGGGACGAAGAGAAAGGCCAATGGTACTTCTCAGTGCTTGATGTCATCGGTGCCATCAACGAGCAAGACGACTATACCAAGACGCGCAATTACTGGAAGTATCTGAAAACAAGGCTCAAGAATGAAGGAAGCGAACTGGTTAGTGTCACTCACCAGTTGAAACTGTTGGCACCAGATGGCAAGCTACGTCTCACCGACACGCTTGATGCACAGGGAGTGTCCAGTCTTGCAAAGTCTATGCCCAACCAGAAGGCGACAGCATTTCTTGATTGGCTTACATATAGCGACAACACCATCGACGGACAGAGTAGGAAGAAGGCTTACACCCTGTTTGAGAGCAAACTGATAGACTCTATTCCAGAGGGGACAGTGAAAGGGTTGCAACAAATACATAACTATCTCTTCGGAGGACTGTATGACTTTGCCGGACAGATACGCACCAAGACCATCTCGAAGGGTGGCTTTACATTCTGCCTTGCCCAATACCTCCCCCAACAGTTGGAACTGATTGAGCGTATGCCAGAGAATAGCCTCGATGAGGTGTTCGATAAATATGTGGAGATGAACGTAGCGCATCCTTTCATGGAGGGCAATGGTCGCAGCACACGTATTTGGCTCGACCTGATGCTAAAAACACGCCATCAATGTTGCATCGACTGGAGCAAGATAGGTAAGTATGATTATTTGGAGGCAATGAGACAGAGTGTGGCAGATGCCTCACGCATCAAGCAACTGCTCCATCAGGCGGTAACCAACGACACTGGTAGTCGAGAATTGTTCATGAAGGGTATTGATTATTCATATTATTATGAGCAGGAGGATTGAACAATGAAAGAACCTAATATAAGATTTAAAGGATTTAGGGGGGAGTGGAAAACCTCTATTATTGGTGATATTGCAACATTTTCCAAAGGAAGAGGTTATTCTAAATCTGATTTGCGTTCAGAGGGCAATCCTATTGTTCTCTATGGCAGATTGTACACAAATTATTCCTCTGTTATAGAATCTGTAGATACATTTGCGTCTTTGCAGAATGGATCTGTACTTACCAAAGGTAATGAAGTCATTATTCCTGGTTCTGGCGAGACACCAGAAGACATTGCCGTAGCTTCTGCTGTTGAACAAAAAGGTGTTATCCTTGGAGGAGATCTTAATGTTCTGACTTTTGACCAAGAAAAAATATCACCTGCTTTTGCTGCAATGAGTATAACCTACAGTAATACACACAATGAGCTAAGTGGGTATGCACAAGGAAAAACTGTTGTTCATCTTCACAATAGTAGTATTTCCAAAGGACACATTTCTTATCCTTACATAGATGAGCAGCAATCCATTTCCACTTACTTCCAGCACCTCGATGCCCTTATCCAATCGACCACAAAGAAGATTGAATCGCTAAAGCAGGTGAAGGCGGCAAGTTTGCTGTCCATGTTCCCACAGGAAGGAGAAACTACTCCACGAGTGAGATTCAAAGGATTTGAAGGGGAATGGGAGAAGGTACAGTTCTCTGAACTATATGAGCCCTCTTCTATTAAGAATAAGACATTTGGTGCTGATAAGATTATCTCGGTAGCTAATATGTATTTTAAGCCCGTGAGTTACATTTCTGATGAGGAGTATTTGAAATCATATAACGTGATGAACCTTGGTGATATTGCTTTTGAGGGTAATAAGAGTAAGGACTATGCTCATGGCCGTTTCGTTGAAAACACAATTGGAGATGGCATTGTATCACATGTTTTTATTGTATTAAAACCAATAAGTAAGCAGTATGATTTGCAATTCTGGAAGTATTTAATCAATTACGAAAGAATCATGGGACCTATACTATTAAGGAGTACGAAACATTCAACAATGATGACGGATCTTGTTGTTTCTGATTTTCTAAAAGAATCAGTACTTGTACCTTCCTATGAAGAACAGATAGAAATTGGGAAAATACTATCATCCCTCGACCGCCAAATCACCCTCCACACCCAGCGATTAGAGAAGCTGAAGCAAATCAAGACGGCCTGCTTGGACGAGATGTTTGTGTAACTTGTAATCATGAAGCATACAATGAGCAAAGAAATACAATTCCTATTATATAGCCTCCCCGACGAAGAGGGCAAGGTGCAGGTAGTCGTCAAGGACGAAACGCTTTGGTGTACCCAAAAAGCTATGGCACAGCTCTTCGGGGTTGGTGTGCCTGCTATCAGTAAACATTTAGGGCATATTTTCGAAGAAGGAGAGTTGGATAGAACTACGACAGTTTCCAAAATGGAAATAGTCGTGAACAGAGGCTTTAGAGGTAGTGTGAATGAAGAGGTGGAGTTCTATTCCCTCGATGCCATCATTGCCGTGGGCTATCGCGTCTCTTCATTGAAAGCCACACGCTTCCGCCAATGGGCCACGAAGATTCTGCATGAGTATATCAAGAAAGGATTCGTGATGGACGACGAGCGGCTGAAGCAAGGGACGGCTGTCTTTGGCAAAGACTACTTCCGCGAACTGCTGGAGCGAGTACGTTCCATCCGTGCCAGCGAACGACGCATCTGGCAACAGATAACCGACATCTATGCCGAATGCAGTACGGACTATGACAAAAACGCCCCTACCACACGGGATTTCTATGCCATGATACAGAACCGCTTCCACTATGCCATCACGGGACAGACGGCAGCGGAGATTGTCTATACCAAGGCAGACCACACGAAAGAGCACATGGGACTGACCACCTGGAAGAATGCACCCGACGGACGTATCCTGAAATCGGATGTCAGTATTGCAAAAAACTACTTGCAGGAGAAAGAGATACGGCAGTTAGAGCGTGCCGTAACGGGGTTCTTCGACTACATAGAAGACCTCATTGAGCGTGAAAACACATTCAATATGGAGCAGTTCTCTGCCAGCGTGAACGAGTTTCTTGCGTTCCGCCGATACCAGATATTGCCCGACAAAGGGAAAATCTCTGCAGCCGAAGCCAAGCAGAAGGCGGAGAATGAATATGACATCTTCAACAGAACCCAACGCATAGACTCTGACTTCGACAAGGAAATCAGAGGAATGCTGGGAAATCAATGATAATCGATAAGTAAGAAAACTATGGCTGACAACATACAGAGTTTCATCAAGGAACTGGCCTTTGAAGAGGCATTGACCAACCACCTGCTCGGACACGGGTGGAACGAGGTGATGATGACCCCCACCGAAGAACAACTGGTGGAGAACTGGGCCCACATCATCTACGACAACAACCGCGAGATAGACAAACTGGGCAACCATCCGCTGACGGCATCAGAGATGCAGCAGGTGATGGACAAGGTGAACATGGTGGGCTCGCCCTACGAGATGAACCGATTCATCAATGCCCAAGAGGTGTGCATCAAGCGCGACAACGAGGCCGACACCAACAACTGCGGCAAGGAGGTGTATCTGAAGATATTCGACCCGATGGAAATCTCCTCGGGACAAAGCCGCTACCAAATTGCCCGTCAGCCGAAGTTCAAGACGGCCGACGAGATGGGTGGCGACCGCCGTGGCGATGTGATGCTCCTCATCAACGGCATGCCCGTGATACATATCGAACTGAAACGGAGCAAGGTGGATGTCAGCCAGGCCTGCTTCCAGATCAAACGGTATGTACACGAAGGTGTGTTCCAAAGCGGCATCTTCTCGATGGTGCAGATCTATGTGGCGATGACTCCCGAGGAGACACTCTACTTTGCCAATCCCGGCACGGAAGACCGCTTCCAGCCTCAGTTCTATTTCCATTGGGAAGACTTCAACAACGTCATTGTGCGCGACTGGAAACAGGTGGCCACCAACCTGCTCTCCATCCCCATGGCGCATCAGATGGTGGGCTTCTACACCATTGCCGACGACAAGGACAAGACGCTGAAGGTGCTCCGCAGCTACCAGTATTTTGCCGTGAGCAAAATCAGCGACCGGGTGAAGGAGACCAACTGGGACGACCACCTGCACAGGGGCGGCTACATCTGGCACACCACGGGTTCGGGCAAGACGATGTCGTCGTTCAAGAGCGCGGAGCTGATTGCCAAGAGCGGAGATGCCGACAAGGTGGTGTTCCTGCTCGACCGCATCGAACTGGCACTGCAGTCGCTCGACGAATACAGGGGCTTTGCGGGCGAGAGCGACGAAATACAGGACACTGCAGACACCTCTGTGCTGCTTGCCAAACTGAAGAGCATAGACAACGACGACCGCCTTATTGTCACCTCTATCCAGAAGATGAGCAACCTGAAGGAGGGGGCAGCCATATCTAACGGTGGAACCATCACCAAGGAACTGCTCGACAAGATCGGCAAGAAGCGGTTGGTGTTCATCATCGACGAGTGCCACCGCAGTGTGTTCGGCGACATGCTCGTCAGCATCAAGCACACCTTCCCCCGTGCGCTGCTCTTCGGCTTCACGGGCACGCCCGTGTTTGAAGAGAATGCCAAGCACGAGATTACCACCGAGACTCTTTTTGGCGACATGCTGCACAAATACACGATTGCCAGCGGCATCCCCGACGGCAACGTGCTGGGCTTCGACCCTTATATGGTGAACACCTACGACGATAACGAGTTGCGCGAACTGGTGGCTTTCCATCAGATCGACCTGAAGCTCAAAGAGCGCAATCCGGAGGAAGCTGTCACGAAAAAGACAGTGGAGGAATATCTGCATCTCATCGACCAGGATGAAGAACTGGCCAAAATCTACGACCGCTTTGTCAACCAGCTCCAAATGCCTGAGAGCTACACGGAGAACGGCAGGCCGATGCGGGGCATCGAGGCCTATCTACCCAATGACATCTACCAGTGTGACAAGCACCACTTGGTGGTGGCCAACGACATCATGAAGAGCCGAGAAAAATTGAGTAAGAACGGCAAGTTCCACGCCATGCTGGCCACGAAGAACATCCCCGAGGCCATTGCCTACTACCAGCTCTTCAAGCAGTATCACCCCTCGCTGAATGTGGTGGCGGTGTTTGACAACAACATCGACAACAGCGACGGTGGCATCGTGCGCGAGGATGCCATCAAAGAGATGCTGACCGACTACAATGCCCGCTATGGCATGAACTACAAACTGGCCAACTATGCGCAGTACAAGAAGGATGTGGCCAAGCGTCTGGCGCACAAGAAACCGTATATCGGCATCGAGAACGACCACACGAAGCAGATAGACCTGCTGATTGTGGTCACCCAGATGCTGACGGGCTACGACTCGAAATGGATCAACACGCTCTATGTAGATAAGGTGATGAAATATGTGGACATCATCCAGGCTTTCTCTCGCACCAACCGCCTGTTCGGTCCCGACAAGCCCTTTGGCACCATCAAGTATTATGCCTATCCCTACACCATGGAGCAGAACATCAATGATGCGCTGGAGGTGTATGTCGACAGGCCGCTGGGCGTGTTTGTCGATAAGCTGGAGAAGAACCTCTCGAACATTAACCAGCGGTTCCTCTCCATCCGTGACATCTTCCATTCGCACAACATCATGAACTTTGAGAAGCTCCCCGACACCCGCGAAGACCGCAACATGTTTGCCAAGTGTTTCAGCGAGATGACACATCTGTTGGAGGCTGCCAAACTGCAGGGCTTCGTGTGGGAGAAAAGCGAATATGAGTTCCAGCATGGCAGTACCTATACGAAGGTCAGGATGGAACTGGACGAGCAGACCTATCTCGTCCTGCTCCAGCGTTACCGTGAGCTCTTTGAACCAGGTGATCCTGGAGACCCCAAAGACCCCTGGGAGTATCAGATTGATACCTATATTACGGAAACAGGTACAGGTACTATCAATGCGGAGTATATCGACTCGAAATTCCAGAAGTTCATCAAGAACCTCTATACGGAAGGACCGGGCAGCGAGATGACCAAGGCCGCCTTGGAGGAACTGTGCAAGACCTTTGCCACCCTCTCGCAGAAAGACCAGCGCACAGCCCTCATCATTCTGCACGACATCCAGAGCGGCGACCTTCATCTCGAGCAGGGCAAGACCATCTACGACTATATTGCCGAATACCAGATCAGTGAGCTGAAGAAGCAGATCATGAACCTGAGTGAGGCGACGGGTGTCAACGCCAGCCAGCTCATCAACATCATGAGCAGCGATGTGAACGAACAGAACATCAACGAGTTCAACCGCTTTGAGAATCTGAAGCTCACACTCGACCTGCAGAAGACCCGGGAGTTTCTGAAGAAGATTACCGGCACAGCCTGTCCTCCATTCCTTGTGATGCCAAAAGCCGACCAGCTATTGCGCAAGTTCATTCTCGACCCTGTGGCTCGCGAGTATATACTATTGGCATGGCTTCACGATGAGATTACCTTGGAAAATGCGGCCACTGTACCGACCCCCGAGGAGACAACAACAAACCAGGAGGCAGAACCTGCCGAAGAGCCTGTACCGAATATTGACAAAATAAAGTATAGCATCAAAGACATTCTCAAGGGCACACTTGCCAGTGTGGCTCAATACATGCGTCCTAAGGAGGAGGTGCTGGACAGTGTGTTCTTTGTATTGGGGAAAGAGACGATCGAAACGTTGGACGGAGTGGGACTCTTCATCAGCCGCGCTTTCTCCAATCTCTTTGTCAAGGAGGCTTCTATCGTGGACAAGCATGTGGCATTCAATCTGCTTGTCACCAAGTTTGAGGCCTACCTGAAGAAACTCTATTATCTGATGGAGGGGAAAGAGGTGGCTCCTCAACATGAGGGAGACCCAGTGACATGGAAGGATGTGATCCATGCAATTCGTCCGCTCTGGACATTGAAATACAGCGAGAAACAGGCCTACCAGACACTGTATCAATACCTCCTGATGGTCAAGGAGTGGCGTAACAATGAGGCACACATCTCACCTACAGCTTCAGAGCAAGAGATTGATGCTGCCATTAACATTGTCATCACCATGTACTTCTTTGCCACAGGTTCGTGCATCACAGAACTGGAAAGCAACGGGCATGATGTGGAGACTCAAGCCAACATCATTCCGCTCAACTCACGTCCTTCTAAACCATACTCTCTTGACGCAGAGAACTCTGCGGAATACGAGGATATTTATAGTGAGGGCATGATGATGGTAGCAGAACGTATGTCTGTACAGCATCTCGAAGAAGCAACTCGGTTGGAGATACTCAAAAGCTGTATAACCAAGCTGTTGAATTATAGCTATCATAAGAGAAACGCAGTCTTCTGTAAACTGCGTCATTGGGAAGCTATCTATCGTGTGGCTGTTGACTACGGCTTTACCATAGACGGAGACTACAGCTATTTCAAAGCAGTTATCGATGGCATGAATCTACAAAATTTACCCTATACTCTCACTCCCAACTTCCTTGCCAATCACCATGTCGGCATCTATACGAAAGACCTGAAGGACTGGACAAGTGAAGAACTTGAAGGTAAAGAACGGTCTGAGTACGAAGACATCAAGAAATGCGCAGACGTGTTTGAAGCGATAGTGGAAAATGGTATCAGAGAATATAAGGAATAATATTTGGTTAATAATTTTTATCAGAAGAAAATCATGCACGGAATCATCTGTATAGAGACGGAGTGGCAGGTTACTAAGAAAAAGAACCGTCTGACTCTGAATAGTGAGCCACTACTTAGGTATGTAAGTGAAATGTATCAGATTCCTTACTTTTACAGGCGAGTTGCCACTAAATCAGAATTATCATACTATCTCAAACAATTCAGCAAGAAAGAATATGAGGCTTACGATGTATTCTATTTCAACTTCCATGGCGACACACAGAGAATTCACCTTGAAGGAGAAAAGGAGGATCTGACATTGAAAGAACTTGCTGAGATGAGTAATGGTCTTTTTAAAAACAGATATATCCACTTCAGCAGTTGCAGGACATTGTTAGGATCTGATGTTACATTAGAACAATTCAAAAATGATTCTAGAGCCAGAGTCGTATCTGGTTACACTAAATCTGTAAACTCTGATTTATCTGCGCTTCTGGATTTAGCTCTGTTTGGTGAATATTTCACTCACAAACAGATTCCGACTATTTTCAGCAATCTTGAAACAAGAGTTCAAGGATTAAAGAAAGAATTAGGTTTCAAAGTACTCAAATAGGAATAACAAGACGTCAATAGTAAGGACGTAATCTTAGGTATATCTAGATATTTCTGAACATACCCGTTCAGCGTTCACTGGGACTGTACCCAGCCTCGCCAAAGCATATTTTGTGAGCCAAGAATAGTGTTTATTGTACAAAAGAGGCACAAAACTCGTATATATTAAGCACATGTTTTGAGCAGAATTATATAGTGAGGTAGCAATACTCTTTGACTGTTACCTTCAAAGACAGGAAGCGTGATTTCTTCCTGTTTTTTATGCGCATTCATCAACTTTTCAGCATTGTGCAGATAGACTGCATCATTACCACTTTACTTTGCACCCATAAGTTAAACATCAATTGTAAAACGTATGGGACTTTTAGATTTCTTATTTGCAGGCGCAGTAATCAATAGCGTTAAGAAGGCGAGACATAACAGTTCTCAACCTTCACATGGACGTGCTGCTGATTATGATCATGGGTATGAAGAAGGTTATGATGATGGCTGTTATGACCACGGCTTTCACGATGACTGTGATTGTCATGATACATACGATTGTGGTGACTACGACGACGATTGTGAAAATGATTGCAACTGATAGTACACTGAGAAACAGCATTTTGACGATAGTAATAACAAAAGTATAATACATTTATAGATATGAGAAAAAAATCATTTATTCTTGCCGTTATTATGGTAATCGCACTCAACTGCAATGCACAGAGTTCCAGTGGGTGTTACAGAGGTTTTATTGATGCCGGTTATTCAATCGGTGTCGGTGATTATGAGTTTGGTCGTTTTGAGGTTAACACCTCTCATGGCTTTCAGTTCAATCCATACCTTTTCCTTGGCGCAGGAGCAGGTCTGCACTTCATGTCTTCATACGAGACAAAGGATATGGATATTCCTCTCGATGTAAGAGATAGTCAGGTAGATATTCCTGTCTTTGCTAATATCAGATGCAATTTCAGCAAGAAGAAGGTGTCCCCATTTGTGGATGTGAAAGGCGGAACATACGTCACTAACAACGGAGGTCTGTATGTCAATGCGTCAGCTGGTTGTCGGTTTGCCGTCAATGAGAAACAGGCTGTTAGTATCGCTGTTGGTTATGCTTCAGAGAAACTGGAGTTCGAGACCTTTGACAGGTTTACAAGCAACACAAGCATGAATTACACCCGAAGTCCAAGGAAACTTGACACTGAGGCGATTACATTGAAATTGGGTTTTGAATTTTAGTATATTATCCTTAAACATTTTACAGCAATGAAGAAATTATTTTCAGCCGTGCTCTTGGCATTATTTGCCTGCACTACAGTTAACGCCCAGATTCTCCGGGCAGACGAATTAGAGAACTACGCAAAGGAAAAGTATGGTGAAAAGTGGGTAGATGCAGCCACCAACCTTGGCTCGCAGCTAACCTTGGACAAGAACAATGCCATCACCTACACACAGGTGATACCTGCAGAGGGTAAGACCAAGGAGCAGCTCTATGTGCTACTGAACTACTGGTTCACAGCAACCTTCAATGATGCCAATTCCGTCATCAAATTGAATGATAAGGAATTGGGAACCATCATCGCCCAGGGCTATGTTGAGAGCATAGCTCAACATGCTGGAGGTAGCAATTCCTACAATGTGAATCTAAGGCCTGTCATCAAGTGCGACATCAAGGACAACAAGGTTCGTGTCACCTACACCATTCCTTTCTATTCGGTTGTCGTAGCAGTTGGAGGCGGCTGGATGGGTGCCATTGGAGGGACAATTCCAACTCGATCCGATCAAAACTGGACATTAGACCAATGTTTCCCCTTCGCCAAGAAGGATTCTCACAAGAAAACATCCAGTAAAGCCCTCGTCATGGCACATGCCTATTCGAATGTCGTAATGGACAAGATTGAGGAGTGCATAAAAAACGGTTTGTCAGGAAACGAAAGCGAAGATTGGTGACAAAATGTCATACATTTGGGAACAACAGAATATTATGTTCCCAAATGTATTTATCGGTATATTTCTTGTATATATTGGTTTATGAGTAAAACAAATATTCCAAAGGATGTTAAGGCCTTGCTCTGGTATAAGGCAGCAGGTAGATGTGAGTTCAATGGTTGTAACAAAAGATTGGACAAGCATGGGATAACCATGGATGGATGCAATTTGGCAAACTGTGCCCATATCATTGCAGACTCTCCTAACGGGCCAAGGGGAACAGCTCAATCCGAAGAATTGGCTAAAGACCCTGATAATATCATGCTTATGTGCCCAGAATGTCATAAATACATTGACAATGAAGGGCTGTATAAATATGATGCCGAAATACTAAGAGAAATGAAACGACATCATGAAGAGAGAATGGAATACCTCACAGGATTGAAGGAAGATTTGCAGGCAAGAATTGTTACCTATGGTGCAAACATTGCTGGTGATAAGGTAGACTTTTCGGAGAAATCACTCATTCACGCGATGCTGCCTGATTATTATCCAACAAACAAGGATATAATACACTTAGGCATGAATACCGGTAACGAGTGGGATGACTGGGACATGTTTTGGAAGGTTGAAAATATAAACTTGGTTAGCCAGTGTAAGGACAATATATTACAAGGTTTGGACAAATGGGAGCACAAACGGATTGCACTATTTGCCATAGCTCCTATGCCTCTATTAGTAAGTTTAGGAACGTTACTGAATAGTCATCATGATGTCGTTGTTTATCAAAAGCATAGGGATTCAGGATGGAAGTGGCCAGAAATAGGGACATCCATTGACTATCAAATTACTATGCCTACTGATTATTCTAAGTCTCCTGTTCTTGTGTTGGCTTTAAGCTTTCCTATACAAGAACGGATTAGAAGCATTAGACCAGATGCAAGCATATGGGAAATTACGATTAACAATCCCAATCCCAGCTTTCTTCGTTCTCGTAAAATGTTAGATGACTTCGCAAGAAAAATGGAACTTCTTCTTGACGAAATTACGAGAGCTGGTAACGGCAAACCAATTGATGTTTATATGTCGGTTCCAGTTGCCTGTGCAATAACATTGGGTCGTGTATGGATGAGAAAAGCGAACTCACCCTTAAATATCTATGATTTTGACAAGCGTTTTGAGAATAAGGACAAATTGGCAATAACCATAAACAATTTAACGAATGAAAGGAATTGATTTATCACGCAAACAAGAACTTGACAAAATACTTGTCGCTGTAGTAAAGTCGCTTGACATTACTAGAACACAGTTTGAGAACCTATCGCAAAGCTATAATGCTGTGGGGAAATACCTCGAATCAGATCCTATCTTTGAACCATATCATCCCATTGTTACTCCACAGGGATCTTTGCGGCTTGGAACAATAATTCAACCTGTTAATGACGGAGATGATCTTGATGTTGACTTGGTCTATCGCTTACTTGGAAAATCCACTAATTGGACTCAATCTGACATCAAGGGACTTGTCGGTAAACGATTGAAAGAACATGGAATCTATAGAGAAATGCTTGATAACGAGGGGCGCAGATGTTGGACTTTACTATACCGACAGGAATCCAATAATGCAAAAGAGCACTATCACATGGATATACTCCCGTGCGTTGCCGACAAAGAGCACAACAATACTCTTCGAAGTGTATTAACGGCAAACTACTCACCAGAAAATGTCAAGCGAGTAGCAATATGTATCACGGATAAGAAATCAGCAGACTATTTCACAAGCACAGATACAAATACTTGGCTGAAGAGCAATCCTGATGGTTATGCTATTTGGTTTGCATCACGTTGTAAAAATACGACAGAAATTCGAGAGAATATACTAAACACTATTATGCCAATAGGCCAATACGTTGAAGATAAAACAATTCTTCAACGAATAGTACAACTACTTAAACGACATCGTGATATAATGTTTGGAGATGATGATGAGAAACCAATATCAATCATCATAACAACCCTTGCTGGACGTGCCTATAACGGAGAGACTTGTCTGTTTGATGGTCTATGCAATATTATTGACAACATGGAGCTATATATTCATCTTGAAGGTGGTACGTATGTTGTAAATAATCCTGTCAATCCAAAAGAGAATTTTGCAGACAAATGGGCAGAATGTCCCAAGAAAAAAGAAAAATTCTTTGCGTGGCTAAGTAATCTCAAGATGCTGAAGGATAACCTCATACATTTGAAAGGTCTGCAGCTACGTGAAACTCTAAGTGTAGCCTTTGGCAAACGACCTGTGCAGAATGTCTTTGATGAACTAACTACGAGACATAAAGAAGATGCCTCTACTGGTAAACTAAGAGTCGCTTCAACTGGTATGTTAGGGGTAGTAGGTACAACACTTAATGCAAGCAATACATTTTTTGGTGAAGAGTAGGCGTTATACTCCAATACAGCAATTGCATTTCTTGCAAGCGGCATATAAGCCTTCTCGTTGGCGTACAAGACCATCAGGATTTACATGGTGGTTTCATATTTCTCCTACACCAATCAGTGATGATTACTTGATTAAAGTTGTGTATGACCAAGATAAACATCCAGAGGTATATATTGTAAGTCCAAAGCCATTAAAATTGGCTGATAGTGCAGATAGGCTGCCTCATACCTATAATACAAAGTCGCAAAAACTATGTCTATATTGTCCAAAATTCCGTGAATGGGATGAGACTATGCGTATTTCGGACACAATAATACATTGGGCAATTGAGTGGTTGTATTATTATGAACATTGGGCTTTTACAGGGAAATGGCTTGGAGGGGGACATGGTTCCTGGGATGCAACTCCAAAGGATAAATGAAATTGGGCTATCAATAAATAGAATTACTTTGGATATAATCAAGAAGGATGGCGGGGTCAATGACCTTACCATCTTTTTTTGTTGTTAGGTGAAGATGTGGACCTGTTGACATGCCAGTATTACCAGAGATGGCTATGACCTCTCCTGCATTGACGTACTGGCCTTCACGCACAAGAATGGAAGACAGGTGACAATAGCTGATAGCATAACCAACTGTTTGTATAACGACATATTTGCCCGAACGCTTGTTGTGTCCAATGCTCACTACCCTACCTGGGAACATGGAAAACACATTTTCATAGTGGGCTTTCAAGTCCACCCCATTGTGCATACAGTACCTATGCAAGATAGGATGATGTCGCATACCAAACCGAGAAGTTATATGAATGCTTCGCAATGGTGATGAAACATGAAGGAACGGCAACAAACCCTCCGAGAGATTTCTACTGCCTGTAACAGCTCCATTCATGCATTCTTCATCAGACAAACCCATCACAGAATCTATTGACGCAAAACTATCCACAGAAGCAGGCAGCACTGTTTCCTGTGGATTTTTCTTTTTGTATATACGCTTGCTCTTTACCTGTCCGATAGTGTTGAACTGGGCACGAGTAACAGAACATGATACAAAGAGTAAGAGTATAGAAATGAGTATGCTTTTCGTTTTCATTCTGCAAAGATAGTCAGACTGAATTTTATATAACTAAAATCTAATGCACTGGCATTGTCTCCCTAACTTTATTTATGCTTATAGTATGATTATTGTGCAAAAATCATACTACTATCATAACGATATATAAAACTAACACGATAACAGCTGACGCATAAACCTACTTCAATATATCAACTGTAACTTTGCTTTCGAATTGGCTGACTACACAGCGGTCAATCCTTATATATAGGCACTTTGAAGCGAGTCAAATAAAGAATAATGTATAATTGAAAAAAGCAAATGAATTACAGTTTTGAAGAGAACGAGATGCCTTTTGACATCCTCGAACGTTTCGGTCTGACGCAGACCATGATAGAAGACCTGCCTACCGATGTCCTCCAGAACATCTACAATGGCAGGAAGTCACCAGTCTTGCCTGTACATATCACGGCAGACGATGGTGAAGAAGTAAAGGCAAGAACCCGATTCAGTCTTGTTAGAACCGAAGAAGGCGGTGTCGATGTACTCTTCTATCCCCAACTTGACGAGTATGACCTCAAATTGTTCAATGAGACCCAGAGTCAGAACCTTCTTGCAGGAAAGCCGATCATTGGACATTTAGAAAGCAACGAAGTCGGCAAGGAGCTTGGTGGAAAGTCTTTCTTCCAGCTTGACCCGGAAAGCAAGCAGGTCATGAGCGTTCCGACCCCTGTCATTGGTCGAAACATACAGTATATCGCCGACCGCTATCACCTCACTGGCGCGGAGATGCAGAAATTGCAGAACGGAGACATCCTTACCATTATTGAAGACGAGGAGGAATATTCCATTGGTATAGACCTCAATGCAAAGACGGGCATCCGTTTCGCAGCAGGCAACGACATGGTCTGGAAACGTGAAGGCAAGCGTGAATGGGACAAGTACAGTTTTGGCATCTTTGGCTGCTGGGCAATGGACGAAGCAGGTAACCTCGACTATGTACCCGAGGAAAGCTACACAGAAGAGATGTGGAACGAACTGAACAACAAGAGCAGAGCCAAAGCCATCAAGCTTTGAGCAGCACACCATCGTAGCACCCACATGCTCTTTCAACAAAGAGAAAGTATAAGGGATTATATCCAACAAAAGTAATCCCACATTAACAACCCTCAAAAACAAAACAATATGGCAAATGTAAAATACTACCCAGAAGATGTGCTCGTGGAGAAAGTCCAGAGCGGAGAATATGGCTGGCTCGACTATATCAACCATCACTCACCAGAATGGCAGAAGGAATACACCGCTTACTGCATGGAGAGAAATCTCGTAGTGAATGAAGAATCGGCAGAGGAATTTGTCGATTGGAAGGGTGAGCAGATTGAAGCCGGTGAATAAGCAAAGTAACACCATTATAGAATATGTCTATCAGATCAAACTCATTACCAGTAGGAAGAGACCTGTCTCCAGAACTTCAGGAGATACTCCGACGCAATGGAATGCAAGCCCACATCATCCGACAAGGAGAAGGTTATCAGCTTGCAGTCCAAGGGCACGACTCTCCCCTGCTGACATACTCCATCACAGCGCAGCAGATGAGAGACCTTGTTGACTGGGGCACCAATTCAGCCAACAAGAAAGCCTATAACACCTTTGCCTCCCTCGTGAGCAATGATTTCTATATGCCCCGCAATTTTGTACACGCCCGCAATGCCAACGGACGTGTGGCCATGGGACTTCACGGCTACCGTATAGGCGTAGGTGAATATGGCCGACTGCCATGGGACAGACGATGTGCCCACATGATGATGGATCCATACCACGGACGTTTCCTTGGATGGACACCACGAAACCAGGAAGGATTCCACATGCGCCGTGTCGGTGGAGCCATGTTTATGCAAGGAGCACCTTTGGTGCCAGAACGCCCTGACGGCAGGATAAAACCAGGCGAAATGCAGAACGGCGGCTACGGTTTTTACTATAAAGGAGGACAACAGAACATGGTGCAGCAACCTTCACAGGACGTATTGTCAGACTTGCAATCTGTCATTCCCCCTGTGGAGGTGCGCCCTCGTACTACAGAACCCGCAAAGCCATACAACGAGCTGATTACCTCCAAGGTCTATTTCAGTAACGAGAAGTGGCAGGAGTGCCTTGCTTCTCATGGCATTGTTATTGACCCAACAAGCAAAACACTGACTATCCAGTCCACTGCGACACGACAAGACTTTGTCTACGACCTTACCGATGAAGAGTTAAGAAAGCTCACCAGTAACTCCATCAAGGAAGTGCCCGTCCAGAATCGCATTGACCTCATCAACAATGTCATTAAGAATGATTTTCAGGACAAGCTGACCATGGATATGCTCAACTCAAAAGAACAGATAGGTCTGAAACTCACCCCCGAGGTTGAAGCGGAACTCAACAGCCGGCAGCAGATTGTTATCGACCAATCACAGCCACTTGTTTATGACGATCAAGCCGTAGTCGAGCCAGAAGACCGCAGTGTAGCCCATGTCGATGGCAACAGCCTTTACGAGATAAATGAAGGCAAAGGATGGTTCCGCGAAGGCAAGCACGGACGAGAGGTACAGGTCGATGACATCAAGGTGGAGCCTGTCCGTGACGAGAAGGGCGAGATACAGAAAGACGAGAAAGGCAATGCCCTGTTCCGCATGACCGCAGTCATCAATGGCGAGAGCATCAGCCATGAGATAACCCAAAAGCAGTATGACAAATTCATGGCCATCGATGATTATCATCGCATGAAGCTCTTTTCTCATATCTTCAAGGAAGTCGATATGAAGAATGTGCCAGGTATGCAGTCAAACATCGGTGCAAAGATAGGAGGAGCCCTCCTTGCCGGCATTGCTGTCATGGGAGAATTAGGCAGAGACCGATACGCACCTGCCGTTTTTGTAGAACATCACCACGACCCACATCCGCATGTATATTTCAAAGGCAGTGTTGACTCACCCCAAGACCTCGCTTCGAGAGCCTTCGACGCAGGGCTCAATGCAGGAGAACATGGCGTAGGCATGGGACATGGAAGGTAAACAATAAAACACAGATTCTCAGCCAATGACAGACGAACAGACATTTGAGAACTACCGTAACCGTCTTGACATCCGGGACGTGTTGGAAGACGCAGGCTACACGCTCTACAAGCGTGATGGCTTGCGCTATCCTGCCTATGTCCGTTTGGACAGTGACGGACGCAGAATCAGTGGTGACAAATACCTTGTCAGCCCTGGTCGCAACTGCTGTTTCCAGCCACCCACAATCAAGCTATACTCCGTAACCTCCTTCATTTGGGAGCACCCAGACCTCTTCTCAGAATACAAGCAAGGTATCAAGGAGTCAGCCCTTGTACATAAGGTTTGCCAGCGGCTTCTCAATACGCCTGTAGAACAAACAAGAAAGAGAGTCTTTGACCCCGTGCGTGATGGAAAGCCTTTCGATATGAAGGACTATCAAGTTCAGCATTTCCATCCCAATGACTTTGACTCTCAGAAGCCATTCTATGTCTTCTTCAAGTCCAGAGGGATAGATTTTGCCACACGCTGTGCCTTTCATGATAGTTTTGTACTCGCTACAAAGACAGACAAAGATGGCAGCATCTACAAGAACCTCTCCTTTCCCATGCACATTCCCGGCCAACCAGACAGATGTGTTGGATTCGAGGAACGAGGTTATCCACGCAAGGACGGCACAGCCCGAAAAGGAATGGCGGCAGGCAGCAATGCAAGCGAAGGAGTATGGATGGCCAGCCCCAAGGGAACAGACCTGAAAGATGCCAAGCATGTCTTTATCTTCGAGAGTGCCTATGATGCCATGTCCTTCTTTCAGCTGCGCATGAAGCAGGAGTCGGGATTGGACTATCAGGGACGGTGTGAATTGAAATCGGCAGTTTTTGTCTCCACAGGAGGAAACCCAAGCTACGGACAGATTCATGGTCTTATCACCCACGCCCCCAATGCCACGTTTCACCTTGCTTTTGACAATGACATGGCAGGTAAACAGTTTGCCGACAACTTTGAGGAGATAGCGAGAGCCATGAGTCCTGTTGCCACGGACAAAGTGGCGGTTGAGATGAAACCCTTCATTGAGAGCCTGCCAAAACCATTGGAAACAACGAAGGATTTGCTTGCCATTGATGACGAGCAATACGATGAACTTCCCAAGCCGTTACGAGAGCTCTATCTCAAATATGACTCAGCAAGGGAAGAAGCCCTGGAGTATCACTATTCCCCTTTCTTATGTCAGGAAGACAAACAGGATGCTGCGGACAAGATGAATCTGGCATATAAAGAGTTCAAGGATGCATTGTTTGAGAAACTGAATGTGAAGGATGGACAGAGTCTTCAACCTGTCAAGACCATGCGGGAGACTCCGTCAGAAGGTTATAAGGACTTCAATGACGAGTTGTTGGACAAGAAGCAGTATGCCCTCACCGATGTCATAGAAACAGCCTTTGACGATGACGGCACAGACCTGACTGTTGAGCGACAGGAGGAGAACGAAGAGACTAAACATCACGGAATGAAGCGATAAGGAATATGGAAGACATCATCCACAGATTCAAAGTTATCACGTTGCGCCCCCACTGGTCGCAATACATCATCTCTCAGGGCTTGGCGTTTATCATCAGCTGCGCCCTCTTTCTCGTAGCAGGACATGACAGCATCACCTACAAGTGGCCGTTTGTCGTTCTCGGTTCCATCATGACATGCTTCATGCTCTATGGATGCCTGTATCTCCATAAGCTGAGATACATCATCACCTCAGAGCAGCTCATCATCCAGCGTGGAGTCTTGACGAGAACCAGTGACTACATTGAGTTGTACAGAGTTGTTGACTTTAGTGAGAACCGTGATATACTTGAACAGCTGTTCGGCTTGAAGACCGTATGGATTTTCAGTGGCGACCGCACCAATCCCAAGCTCGACATCTACGGCATCAGGGAGAACATCGATGTGGTAAACATTGTACGTACAAGAGTGGAATACAACAAGCGAAGAAAGGGCATCTATGAAATCACCAACAGATAACATCATTATGCGTATCAGAACAATAGCCAAGGAATACGATGGCAGGTGGATGATTGTCTCTGCCATCGCCCTTGCCATGCTCCTGTTTGGGACAAGGGCACATGCCCAGATTGTTTCCAGCAATCCTCTGGAGTATGTTGCTTTGGCAGAGGGCAATGACCTTATCAATGGTCAAATCAAGCATCAGATTGAGGACCAACAAAAGACTGCACTTCTTCAAAACACCATCGCAGCAGAGTTTACTCAGATACACAAATGGGAGAAGAAGTACAACAGCTATCTGAAAACAGCATCTGGCTATGCCTCCACGCTGAAAGCATGCACCTCATTATATGATGACGGAGTGAGACTCTTCATCAACCTTTGCTCTTTGCGAAAGGCTATCGCATCCAATCCCCAGGGCATTGTAGCGACGATGAGTATGAACAACCTCTATATCGAGACAGCCACGGAACTCGTCACCGTATATACCACACTCAAAGAAGCCATAGCCAAGGGAGGCAACGAGAACATGCTGACAGGAGCAGAAAGAAGCAAAACCCTTTGGGAGTTGAACGACCGGCTTGCCCAGTTTAACAAGAAACTCACACGCCTGTGTCTCAGCATCCGCTATTACACCATGGCAGATGTATGGAACAATGTGACCGCAGGCATGATAGACAGAAGCAACGCAGAGATTGCCGCCCAGGCACTGGGAAGATGGCGCAGGTGTGCCAATGTAGTAACACCATAATAAAAGATTGTTTCAGGATAACAACATGAGTATTCGCATTAGTTCATACATAAGAATGGTTGTTCTCACCATCCTGTTCTTCGGGAAAAGCGTGAGTCTTCTTGCCCAGGGCAATGACCCTGTATTGGCAGGAATGATACTCATGTACACAGACAAAGCCAAGAAGGAGCTGAAGCAACAAGAGAAGATGATGCTTCTGGAATCCACAGGACATATCTGGATCAAGGAAGAGGTGGAAGGCACCTCTAACCTGCAGAAAGAGTTCAATGACTACCTCGACAAGTTCCACAGCATCATCACCTATGCTGCACAGATATATGGCTTCTATCATGAGATAGACCATCTCATCGACCAGCTTGGGACATATTCCAACCAACTCGGCACTCACACCACCAATGCCCTTGCAGTAGCCCTTTCCTCCAACAGAAACAAGCTGTATAGGGAGCTCATCATGAACAGCGTTGATATTGTGAATGACGTAAGGCAGGTCTGTTTGTCAGACACCAAGATGACAGAGAAGGAACGTCTGGAGGTATTGTTTGGCATCCGTCCCAAACTAAAAACCATGAACAGAAAACTCAAAAGGCTGATACGTGCAGTAAAGTACACTTCGCTGGCAGATGTCTGGGCAGAGATTGACTACAATGCCAGGAGCGAGGCTGACAAACCTACAATCGTACAGCAATGCAAAGAACGTTGGAAGAGAAATGCCAAGGTTAGATAAAGTATAAGACATATCAGGATAACAAAATAACAAACAATCAATTATATCATAGAACCATGGGTTGGGCATCATTATTGAAAACTGCTCTCCGTCTTGGCGGTAGAGCAACAAAGGCGACATTCTCCACGATGGGCAGTGCCGCACTACATCCGCAACAGACGTTGAGAGGAATGGGCACGGCAGTAAAGTCTGCGACAGTCGGAGGAGCACTCGGCTATATCGGTTGGGAAAAGCTCACCACTGACAAGAGTGTGGTAGGCATTGTAAGCGATGCTGTCATTGGAGAAAAGACTACAGACAAGATTGGCGATACCATTTCAGACATCGGTGAAGGTGTCCGTGACATAAAAGACTCTGTCAATGGTCTCAGCAGCGGTGTCAATGGAGCCGTCGAAAGCATTGACAGCAAATGGGAAGGCATGTCAGGTTTCCTCCGTGCCATGTTCTCTGGTCATGGCGGTGACATGATGGGAAATTTCTTCAGCAACATTGGTCGTGGCAACGTTTCAGGACTGAGCATAGTAGGGCTTATCGTTTCTGCTCTGCTTGTGTTCGGGCGTTTCGGGTGGCTTGGCAAGATAGCAGGGGCTGTTCTCGGCATGATGATGATAGGCAATAATTCCAGTCTGAATCAAGTGTTTGGAGGCAGCAGGGCATCACATAACACTCCCTCAGAGAGCAAGCAACCAGAAGTCGAGCATACCAATGGTGGTGGAAGACGCAGATAAACAAAACAACATAAAAGAGTACACAATGCAATTTACACAAGAAATGATACTGCACTCCGACAGTGGCTATTGCATGCCATTCGAGGAAAGAAACGGAGACGTGCAGATGAGCCTTGGATATGGCAAGCAGAAACATCCGCAAACAGGAGAAACCTTCTTCAACCATGGAGTAGATTTCAAGGTTAACAACTACCTCCTTTCCGCTGTGGCTACCGGCAAGGTCACAGGATTGGGCAATGATGCCGTCCACGGTATCTATCAAGTCACACGCTACGGGGACTATGAAGTCATCTACAGCCACCTGAGCAATGTCTTTGCCAACTACGGGAAAGAGGTCAAGGCAGGTCAGGTTATTGCCGTCAGTGGCCGCTCACTGCACATCGAGGTGAAATACAAGGGAGAGGAACTCAACCCTTTGGAGTTTCTGACGATGATCTACAGCAACCTGAAGGTCATGGAGCAGCATGGCAGACCTGGTGCCGCGCCACAGTTCGTCACTTTGGACATGGATGTGCGCACTGCATACGACAAAGACCAGGAAGAGATTGAGAACTTGATGATGCGGTTTTTCCCAGACTACATGACAGACATGAGTAAGGGCATTTACGTCTTACCCGAGCATACGGAGCTTGCCTTGCGCAACATCTTCACCATGTCTGCCATGAAGCATTACTTCTTCGAGACCATTCCAAGCATGGCAAACCCATTGGGTATGGGTGCCAAGAGCATACCCATTGCAGAAAGAGTGCAGAACCTGCTGATAGCCGATTTCCTCAACTATCTTGCCTTGCGACATCAGATATTCCTGTCAAGCATGAGTGCTGTCGAAAAAAAAAAGCCCAAGACAGAGCCATAGCGACGAGTGGTCTGGTGGATCCACTGGCGGGATTGGAGATTGACGTACAGAGTTTCGATATTCCCCGTCTTGTCAGTGTCTATCCAGACAAATCAGGTATCAGATGGTGGACGAAAGCATGGTTTAACAACAGCGAAGCAGGCGAATCCGCCATCGAGATAGAACGTGAGCTCGCCATCAAGTTCATCAATGACAATATTGAGAAAGACGCATGGCTTGAAGAGTATTTCCCGAAGCAGATGGAGGTCTATCACAACGCCATCGAGCAGACCCGAGAACAAATCCTCAATCAATTAAACCTCTAATGTATCAGTTATGGCAGAGTCAGAACAAGACAAAATATTCAGAACAAAGGTAATCCCGATTATGGATAACGTTCGGGACAGGCTTTTGAGAAATCAGGCGGACGAGTTTAGGGAACACTCCTTCTCTTTCGGCAGCTTGATGGCTGGTGCCATTGGTCCAGACGGAGGTATGGCAGCAACCCAATCCTATAATGACAGGTTACGATATACAGGAAAGTGGAACTCCAAGACCACTGAGGACTATATCGAGATGGTCAAGAAAGAGTTGAAGCTCGTAGGAGTCACGGTTGATGCTGCCATGGAGAAGAAGATGATAGACAAGATGATAAAGGACAAGATTCCTCGCTCATCCATTGAATATATCATCAGGAAAGCAGCCACAAGCACCCTTTTCTACCTTCCCCAAGAGGTGGCAAAATCACCATTGGAAAAAAGCATGGATGCAGAAGCCGAGCGACGTTATAACCCGTCAGCATGGGAGAAGAACACAGGACGTGCCATAGGTTCTGTCACCGACCTCCTCTGTATGGGAGGTTTTGGCGGTGGCTGGAAGACTGCTGCCACCTGGGTCGGCGGCGATCTTGTCTTGTCTCATTTTGCAGATAAGCATGAAGACCGTTCCGATGTTCCCCTTGTCATCCGTCCTGGCATGGAAGAAGAATATCGTAAAGCACAGAAGGCGGTCAAACAGCAAGAGCAAAAGGAGGAGAAGCAAGGCTCCACAGCAGAAAGCAAGGAAGTCGCAGAAGAGGAAACACCGACGGAAACACCCGCATCACCTGAGCAGACACCAGCAGAGCAAGCTGCCGGTACTCCAGAACAGACCAATATGGACGGTTGGCAGGGATTGCTCACTTCCTTTGGGCTGAATGGGATTGGTGACATAACCCATAACCTTGGCTATGTGCTGGCCATGCTTCCTGATATGCTTGTAGGATTGTTTACTGGCAAGACGAAGTCCATCAATCTGAAGGACAATATGATGCCCATTGTCTCCATTGTGGCAGGAATGTTTGTCAGAAACCCCATCCTGAAGTTGGTACTCATTGGCATGGGAGGGTTGAACCTCATCAACAAGGCTGGGCATGAAGCGATGGACAACTTTAAGGAACAGCAACATCCAGAGACAAGCCACTCACTGACTCATTACCGTGTCTATCTAGACGAGCCCCTCAATGGGCGTATCGTCAATCCTGAGATACGTGCCAACTGCCTTGTTGCGACGATAGACCGTGTGCCCTGCACCATTGCTCTTCCTGACAGGGTTGTTGATGCCTACACACAGGGAGCGTTACCGCTCAACACCCTCGCCAATGCCGTATTGGCAAGGCATGACCAGATGCGCCAGATGGCATCTGAGAATTATGAGGCAAACGAGCGGCAAACTATTGTAAGACCACTTGCTCAAAGATAACATATCAGATATGAAAAGATATTGGTATAAGTTCCGTGTCAAGTACGGCAAAGTTCTCGACACAGGAAAACAGAAGAAAGTCAGTGAAGAGTATCTTGTCGATGCAGAGAGTTTCACAGAGACGGAGAAGCGAGCCACCAAGGCTGCTACCGACCTCATTGGTACAAGAGACTTCGACATCACGGCCATCTCACGTGAGCCCATCACTGAAATCCTCCACGAAGAGGAGAAAGAAGACAATCACTGGTACAAGACCGTTGTATCATTGGTTAGTGAAGATGCCGAGACTGGGGTAAAGAAGTTCTCGCCGCAGACCATCTATGTCAATGCCTCAAATACCACAGAGGCAGACCGTCTGCTCAGGGAACACATGTCGGACACCCTGTCCGATTGGGAAGTAAAGTCCATCACTGAAACAAAGGTACTTGGAGTGCTGGGCTACAAAGGATAACAAAGACAGCTGAATTATGACAGAAAAGAATCAACAAGAAAAGATGGCCGCAGAACGTCAGGTGGAACTGTTCACCCATGCTTTTGAGAAAGCCAAGGATAATGGTGGCGTTTGGTTGGACAACAAAGGCCGTAAGGCTCCCGGACTCTACCAGAAGCATTTGCAGGTATCACCCTTCAATGCCATCATATTGGGTATGCACGCAGACCAGCACAACTACAAGACCAACCAGTACACCCTGTTCTCTGATGCCAAGAAGCGAGGAGAATCCGTACAGACCAAGGAAAAAGGCGTGCCGTTCCTATGGTACAGCTGGAACGAGTATGTCAGCAAGAGCAATCCCGAAGACAGGATTAGCCGTGCCGACTACCAAGCCCTGACAACAGAGCAACAGTCCGACTACAAAGGCATCCGTACCCGTGAGGTTCGTGCACTGTTCAATATTGAGCAGACCACATTACCCATGGTTGACAAGACCTCCTACGAGAAGGTAGTACAGGACTACGGACGTTTGGAAGACCGTGCCGATGTGGCAGCAGCCTCAGAAGAGATCCGTCATAGAGTAGAGAATTTGTTGGCAAGCGCAGGTCAGAATATGGTTGAAATCCGTCCCGACTCATCTGGAGTGGCACATTACGACAGCGCGAAGGATGTCATCTTCTTGCCAGAAGTCTCATCCTACGAGCACTACGAGGACTACGCAAGAGATGCCGTTTCTCTCCTCGTCTCTGCCACAGGCCATCAGCAACGCCTTGCCCGTGAGGGAATGGGGGTTAAGAACGGCAAGACCTCACCAGAAGATGCCGAGAAGCAGGAACGCCTGATTGTAGAGGTTGCCACTGCCGTCAAGTTGCAGGAATTGGGCATTTCGGCAAAACTCTCTCCTGAAAGCTTGAAGATGACCAATTATTGGTCAAGGGAACTCAGAGAAAACCCCTGTTTAGTGGACATCGTCGAAAGGGATGTCAACAATGCCGTTGATATGCTCCACAAAGCTGAAAGAGGAGAGAAAGTAGAGCTCAACAGCCAGGCAGCACAGAAACAGATTAACGCCATCCGCAGCATCCTTCCGAAGCATTTCTATGTGGCAGACGAAATCAAGACCTTGCCTAACAGGGACACCAAGGAGTTTGTCATCGTCAAAGACCCCAGCAGCAAGATGGCTGATGTGGTTCTTCCCGAAGGAGCGTCGTTGGGTGCAGACAATGATATTCCAGGAATGAACAAAGGACGTATCGAACATGCTTTGCAGAAAGAAGGTTATGACACGGTCACCTTCTACAATGCCGATGGCTCCATGGGCTATCGTCCTGACGACAGTTTCTTTGACGGAAAGGCTGTTTCCGTTGCCCGGCTCAACAAATGGAACTTAGACACCATCACCCTTCTCGACGTGTCGGATGCCGTCAAGCGTTCTGGTGCCGTTGACTTCGAGAGGATTCTCATGATGCGGGACGATGACGGCAAGTGGGCACTCTACATGAAGCCAGAGAACGAGAAGAGCTTCTGTGTCTATCCTGACAAAACAGATGTCAACCTCTTTTTCACGACCGTGAAGCAAGGTAACGAGGAAGTGACAGAGTCGATGCGTCAGGATATGGCGCAGAAATACTACCTTGCCACCACAGAGAAGCCCGAACAGAGGGTTGACATTTTCAAGAGCGATGCTACTCCCGAAGAACTCAACCAGATTGAGAGAGTCAACATCTTCAAGACCAAGGCTACCGAGACACAACCCAGTGTTATCCTCTGCTTGCCTACGGTAAACGGAGAGAAGCTCAAACCTCGTGAGGTCACCCCCTCTCAATGGCAACGCCTTTGGCTTGCGGATGACATGCAGGACTACAAGAAGCATCTTGCTGCCAGTCTCTTTGCAGATGTTCTGCGTAAGGGTCGCACAGATGCTGTCGCTGTAGGTACAGACAAGTCCGAGCAGGAGGCACAGACTGAGGATGTCGCTCAGAAGCCTGTTCAACAAGAAGATAAAACAGAGGAGGATTCCAAGAAGGAAGATAAGCAAAAAGAAGAAGCCAAGGAAGAAACGACAAAGGCAGAGACCAAGGCGGTGGCTGCTGCCAGCCTCTCTCCCATGCTTAAACAATTCTACGACCTCAAAGCCAAGCACCCGGATGCCATTTTGCTATTCCGCTGCGGTGATTTCTACGAGACATACTGCAATGATGCGGAAAAAGCTTCCAAAATACTTGGCATCACACTCACCAGGAGTAATCGCACCAAGGACATTGAGGGCAAGCCGCTCAGCATGGCAGGTTTTCCATACCATGCCCTTGACACCTACCTCCCCAAACTGATTCGGGCAGGCGAGCGTGTAGCCATCTGTGACCAGTTGGAGGCTCCTAAAAAAAATCAGGAATCCACTGAAAACCAAGTGGTGGAAAGTGCCAGGCAGGAGGAGAACAAATCATCTGGAAGACACCGCTAATGTTTAGACCGACATGTCAAAGAACAAAGAATACATAGAGAAGTATGCAGAGTATGCCATGGAGCAGATGCGCCGCTATGGCATACCTGCTTCTGTTACCCTGGCACAAGGCATCTGTGAGAGCGCAAGCGGACAGAGTGAACTGTCTCGTAAGGGCAACAATCATTTCGGCATCAAGGCTACCTCCAGTTGGATTCAGAATGGAGGCAAGTACCTTGTCTATACCGACGACCGTCCTAATGAGAAGTTCTGTCAGTATGCTTCTGTGGGAGACTCCTACGAGCACCACTCCAAGTTTCTGAAAGAGAACAAGCGATACGCAGCCCTTTTCAAGCTCTCCCCTGACGACTACAAGGGATGGACTGCTGGTCTGCAGAAGGCGGGCTATGCTTCCAGCGGCAAGTATGCTTCCACGCTTCAAAGCATCATTGAGGCTAACGACTTGCAGAAATATGACCGCATGGTCATGCAGGAGATGCAGGCGCAAGGCAAATCCTTTGGTGTCGCTGCCAACCCTCGTAGCAACGAAGGGCTGATAGTTCAAACTGCTGAGACGGACTCAGAGAACAAACATTACTCTTATCCCTTGAAGCGCAGTGAGTTTATGCTTGTCACCTCGCCGTTCGGAATGAGGGATGACCCAATGAATCCTGGTGCAAAGCAGATGCACAAGGGCATTGACATCCAAGCGAAGCATGACGAAATCCTTGCTACAGAAGACAAAGGTAAAGTCATCAAGGTGAACAACAACACTGATGGAGGTGCCGGTCGTTATGTCACTGTGGAATACAGCAGACCGAATGGCAACAAGTACCAATGCACGTATATGCACCTTAGCCGCATCGATGTCAAGGTTGGCGATGAAGTGAATGCCGGACAAAAGCTTGGCATGTCTGGGAATACTGGCACCCGGACAACTGGTGAGCACCTTCATTTCAGTGTCAAGAGTGTGTCATCTGATGGTACAAAAAGGGATATAGACCCAGCTGCCTATCTGGCAGAGATTTCTCAAAAAGGAGGAATTTCTCTCCAGACCCTGTATAACGGCAAGGATATTACAGCCCAGTATAAGGCACAAAATCCAATAGATGTAAACAGTGTTAGAGAGGTTGCAAGCAATCCAGAGGACTGGATGAAGAAATTGCTGTCTTCCGAAGACAGTGGCGTTAACATGCCTCTCGGAGACCCTGTGATAGAACTCATGATGACTATGTTCACCTCCCTCATGGCTCTTGCATTGCAGATTGACAACAAAAGTGAGGAGGAGAAGATGCAGAAGGCAACGGAAGCTGCCATCACCAAGTCCATCGACCTCACCTCTCTTCTTCCATCTTATAGAATTTGTTCCATCACTCTACAGGGTAACAAGCCATTCCTTCAAGTGGACAATGGTAGCGTGCAGTTTTCTCGGGAGCTTACGAACGCTGAAATCGTTAAGATACAGCAGACCCTTGGCAACACAGCGTTAAGTCAAGAAGAAAAGCGAAGAACCATTGCCACCATCATCAACTCCGCTGTTGTCTCTCACCAAATGTCTCAGAATTATGAGAATGGCATGGGTGCTCAGGCAGACAGACAAGAATCAGTTCAAATCAGATAATTCGTACAACAAAACAATTCTATTATGATCAAATGTAACGTAACAGTATGTGGCACCGTATCACGCCAGGCGCAGATTCGTGCCAACAAAGAAGGGAAACAATTCATCTCGTTCGGAGTGAAAGTTGTTATCCCTGCCAAATCAGGTATCAACAAGACGATTGAAATCAGTGTTGCCAAAGACACGGACAATCAAGGCGAAGCCGTCAATTATCCTGTTGGTTCACGCATCGAGGTGGCTGGTGTACTCCAGTTTCACAAGAAAGGGGACATCGTCTATTACAACCTCTCCGCTACAGGTGTGAACAACTTCAACGCCAGTAGTCAGGACGCTATCACTGGCAGCATGGAGTTCCGTGGTACCATCGGAAAACAGGTTGATGTGAAGACGGACAAGAAGGGCAATCCCTATACTCTGTTCTCAGCTTACAGCAGTGAGAAAGACGGTGATGCTTACGCTTACACATGGGTGCGTTTCATGCAGTTCGGTTCAGCAAAGGAAGAATGGGTACAGGCAAAAGCTGGCATCAATGCCAAGGGAGACCTGCAAATAGGAGTCTTCAATGACCGCATAGACCTGACTTGCCGTGTGACAGAACTCACACAGTGGGAGAAATCTACCAATCAGTCTAACTAAACGAAACTGATATGACAGAACAAAAGAAATACAAAACAGATGGAAAGACCAGTGAAGACAGGGCTCTCGATCTCTTTGCCGACATGATGATTGAGCGCATCAAGTCGCTGAGCAGCAAAGATGGTTGGAAGAAGCCCTGGTTCACCGAGGGCTCGCTGTCATGGCCAAAGAACCTTTCTGGACGTGAATACAACGGGATGAACGCCTTGATGCTTATGATGCACTGCGAGAAGAATGGGTACAAGCTCCCGATTTTCTGTACTTTTGACCGTGTCGCCGGGCTCAACTTCACCAAGGACAAGCAAGGCAAGAGACAGCAGGCGAAAGGCAGTGGTGGTGAAGCTTTGCCACAGGTAAGCATTTTAAAAGGCGAGAAGAGTTTCCCTGTCTTTATCACGACATTCACTGTTGTGGACAAAGAGACCAAGGAAAGGGTGAAGTATGACGACTATCGACTGATGTCAGAGGAACAGAGACAGAAGTATAATGTATATCCAAAATTGCAGGTTTACAATGTCTTCAATGTTTCGCAGACCAATCTTCAGGAAGCACGTCCCGAGCTGTACAAGAAACTCGAGGAATCCTGTAGGCAGTCAAAACCGATGGAAATGGGCGAAGACTTCTCATTCCAACCTGTGGATAAGATGATTAAAGAGAACGGGTGGATTTGTCCCATAAAGCCCATCTATGGCGACTCGGCATACTATTCCATCAGCAAGAATGAGATTGTTGTGCCAGAGAAGAAGCAGTTCAAGGATGGGGAATCATTCTACTCCAATCTCTTTCACGAAATGACCCATTCCACGGGAGCAGAGGGGCAGTTGAACCGTATCAAACCTACATCTTTCGGTTCTGAAGAGTATGCCCGGGAGGAACTGGTGGCTGAACTGACTGCTGCATTGACAGCACAGCGATACGGTATGACCAAGCACCTGAAGGGTGATTCCGCTGCCTATCTGAAATCCTGGCTTGACTCACTGAAAGAGTCTCCTCAGTTCATAAAGACCACGTTGATGGACGTGAAAAAAGCCAGTTCGATGCTCACACAGCACATTGACAAGATGGCGTTGGAGATTGAGAAGGAAGAATCCGTCAGGCAGGATAACGGAAATGGAAAAAGCTATCTGTCTGTAGAGGACGGAGACCATGCTGTCTTAGCCTATAATGGTTCCGCGGTGTACATCCAGCATCACGAGAAGGAGGACTCTGTGAAAGTCGCTGTCCCAACGGATAAAGGACTGGAGGTAAAGTTCACCCTTCCCTATGACCACACCAAAGACCTTGACCGAAACTTTCAGGAGGCTTTTGCTCAATACAAAAGTCAGACGGAACCTTCTGAAACGAAAGAGAAAGTCTATTATGCGTCCGTTGCCTACCTGCAATCGACCGATGACACCTCGGAATTGGACAAGCTGAAAGAGCGCGGTGACTATGATGGACTGCTGAGACTTGCCAAGCATTACTATGACGGAAACGGCATGGATGAAGAGCAGACCTATAAGAAACCATGTCAAAACAGGGGCGATGACCTGCTGATTGAGGACAAGGACTTCGCCGTGGTGTATAATGGTAGCGTGGGAGGTACTTATGAAGTATTTGCCAAGTATTCAGAGCAGGATGTCCGCAATCATATAACACGCTATGGCATCGGTCGTGCCAGTGAGGATGTGAAGGAGGTTGCACGGGAAATGACCCATGAGGCATTTACTGCAATGGCTACACGTAAGCTCCCCATCTTACACATGCCTAATGATTCTCTCCTCTATCTTCAGTACAACAAGGAGAAGGACAGCATAGATGTTGGAACCGTAACAAATATCGGATTATCTGTTAAGCATTCATTTCCCTACGACCACGACCAATCCATGGACATGAACATTCAGGGAGTACATGACCAACTCCAGGACATGAAGGAATATCAGCAAGAAGAGCATGTAGCTAAATCAGCCTTTCATCGGTAAAGTTTTTCATGTCAAGGAAAGATTATCAGCCGCAAGATGTGTTGTCTTGCGGCTGATTGTGTTATTCCATGTTCCTTACGACACCCATAAAGAGCAATTCATCATATTCGCCTGTTATTGCAAACGCAAATGGTCTGTCTAACCTCATTGTCAGAGGTTGCTGCATTTCATCTGGCGGCGGACATCCCAAGTCGCATTCAGCAATTGTCAGAGCGGAAAGAATAGATTGTTTTTAAATGGTTTTCAATACTCTCAATCAATTCTGCTTCTATCGATACACAACAAGAGGCATTACAATTCTTATTTACATCCTTCGAATGCCTCTTGTTGCTTGATAAATAATTGTTCAAAAAAGAAATTCGTATTAGGCGATGACGATTTTAGTTTATGAAAAATCTATATGATTACTACATTCTTGTTTAAGGTTTATCATTTCTGCAAATGAACCTTTTGGACAATTTATGAATGTTACATGACCTTTGCTTTGTTTTGCAGCACGAGCTATTTGAGTAATCAAAGATGACCCTTTTGAGTTGTCGCAGACAAAACAAGCTCCGGACTTAGCGATTTGTAAAGCGTCAAAATTTGCATCAAGTGGAGTTTCATATTTTACAAGTCCTGGGGCTTTTGCTGCAAAAATGGACATATTGTCTATCGTCGCTTTATTCTGAGTACTCTTGACATTATAAATAGTAATTTTTGCTCCACTATTTTTTGCAAGTCCAATTAAAGTTTCGATGTCCGACAAACTATAATGTTCCCAATCAATTCTTATTGATACACCAGCAGTGATCTTGTTTTTCAAATCTTGAATGTTTCTTGTATTGGCAGAGATATTACTTGTACTATTGTTTCTCTTCTTTATCGTGCTTGCAGCTACTGCTCCAGCTACCACACCTGAGACAGTTGTGGTTCGCCTTGCACTTATACGAGGACTAGACGAACGATCTACAAGCATATACAAAACAAATAGTACAAAAAGAACAATTTGAATAATCCAACGATTATCAGAAATAAGATTTTCCCAATGCACATTGAATCCAAAGATTGTCAATAGATAGTGACTTATCCATAGACATCCATAAGTTAATCCAACTAATAACCATGCCATTACGTATGCATATCCAGAAATTGGGATTGCGCTAAGAAACTTCTTTTTCCCAATAATAAGTGCTGCCAATATAACAGGCAGTATTATTTTTGCAATCATTATATAGTTCATAGTTCCTGTTTTGCTTTTAAATTGATTTTAAAAGATTATCGATATTCTCTATTAATTCTGTTTCAGTCGCAATTGTTTGGATTGGGAAATAATAGCCCTTTGTATCGTTTGGGTTTTCCCATTTCTCTTCCCATTGATCTGTCATCAAACAAATTGTACTGTTGCCATATAATGTAAGATAGTTGTTTTTATACTTAAAATGGATATACACCGAGGGTATATGAATGCCTATCCTTCTATCTATTAAATTTTTATGTATTTCGAACAAAGCTGAATTTTGAAGAAGTGTTGACACTCTCAAATGAGGCTCGTTACCCACAACATAAGCAGTCCATCCAAAATAGCCGCTACGTTTTTGGTAGTTTGTCCATACATACTTGCTTTCTCCCCAATGGCTTTGAAGATAACCTCTTCCATTAAATGCTTTTTCGCATATATCTATGATGTCTTGATGAAGCTGTGACATTGGTTCCTTATTATTATTTTGCAATAAAAAATTGTGAATAAAAGGAATGGAATTGTCATATAGCAGAATATTGCGCAAGTCATCATCATTATTTGAAGTCCAATGGTAGAAAATGTCGCATAATGATTGCTTGGAAACGTATGGAACAAATTGTCTGATTGTATGACGCTCCTCTCTCTTCGTTGGAATAAGTGTTTTTGCATTCTGCACTTTTGTCTCAAAAGAGTTCCAGTCATCTTCTTTATCAAATCCAGTAAACAAGAAACGTATTGCACCTTTGAAGAAAGCGTAACCTTCCATTTCCATTATTGCAGTATGTTCTGATATATGTCGGGCTTTGCTTTGTTCTTCCTGCAATTGTTTCTTATTATACTCACAATCTATTTCTTCATTATCAGCCAGATATTCAATTATGTTATGAGAATATGGTGCAAGAATATCTATTTCTTTAATAGTTGGCAGATAATCTGATTTGTCAACTCTGTTCTCGCATATATTCCATAATACGCGGTTCCATTCAGTGTAAGATTTTTCTTCATATTTGCCATGTAAGAGATAAGCACAGCAACCATAGAATATTAGCAGCTGAGTATTTGATGGAGTTGAAATATTTTCTTTTTTATCTCCAATGTATTTGGGCACAAAGTCAAATGATTCTCCCCATATAGATTTTGAATAGACTTTATGTTCTCGCAGATTATCCATTATAGTAATAAAATCTATAATACTTTGTTTATCTAATATTTGACTATATGGTTCAAAGTTTGTAAAGTTCTTGTTGATTTTACTAACCACAGATGATTGTTGACCTTGTTTTATGCCTTTCAAACGCACATATCTTCGTATGAAAGCAAAATAAATTTCATCTATTGAGATGTCCTTTGTTTTTGTATCTTCCCATCTGTTGTCCCAGAAAATATCAGTCCATTGAACGTCTAATTTCGCAGCAAAATCCAAAGCCCCAGTTTCTCCCAAGATGCTTTCATTTTTTGTATATTGCACAAGCTCTGTCTTGAAATTCTCAAAATCAGTTAGTTGTTTGCCACGAGCATTCATCTTTACATACAGTTCATCACTATCGTCCAAACTTACCTTTAACTTATTAAAGATAATACAAGGCGATGTAACAAGTCTTTCCCACAAAGCTTGAAAATCATAGACCTGATCAGAAAATAATTCTTCCAGTCCATCTATTATATCATTACCATTCTTGTCTGCAACATCAGTGCCTGCAATCATATTGAGCATTCCTACAATGGTAGGGTCTTGCTTGTATTGATGATAGAACCATGTCTGTTTCATAATCCATGTGCGTATGGACATGTTTTCAGGCTTAGACTCATCTGGTACAGGTATCGAGGATAATTCGCACAAAGATTTGCAGAAATCAGAAGATGACAATCTTGTTTCATAAGAAAATTTCAAAAAAGCTTCTTTGATTTCTGGTCTATTGAGCAATCCAGCCTTGTAGGCAATATACCAATGCAAAAGCCATAAAGTTGTCAATCTTTGTTGTCCATCCAGAGGGATAAACATAGTATCATTATCTACACCATATACAAAATCCAAAGGAAGTTGTTCATTTGTGCATACTGCAGTTTTGAGCGCGATTAGAAAGCTATTTCGCTTATCAACTTTGTTGCGTCGTCCTAATGCATAATCACGTTGTATAGTTGGTATGCAAATCTTTTTTATGTCTGGGGAAGTTATTAAATCCCAAAATGTGATTTTTTGCATATTATTGTTCTATGTCTAATTTTACATTAAATTCGGCTTTCAAGCAATCATACATTTCTTTTCTATACGATTTGGCATCTGTTTTTGTCCATTCTCTATGGGATGTAGCACTTGCCGTATATGCTTTAATGAACGCATCTTTAGTGCAATTTGGGACAAAAGCAACAACATTTGGCACCGTACTTTCTTTTAGCTCATCATCTAGTATGTATTTTTTTCCCATTTCTTTGCCCATGATGATTCTTCTTTTCACAGGAAAAATCGAATTGCCATAGCTTTTATTAGTATGTTCATCTAATAAGCAGAAGTTCCAAATCTGGTTCTTCTGCATATCATCTAAACGTTCCTCTTTCTTTACAGAGTTCACCTGTTCTTTTTCAAGAGCTTGACGTATATCATTGAATTCCTTTTTGTTATCATCACCTTTTACAAAGTCAGTAATATCTTTTTTGTTTTTATCAGATATAGAATTGTCTAAAAGGAATGTTTTAAGCCATTCTTTTTGCTCTTCCGTATTTGACAAATCGTTATCTGTATTTGAAGCAATATGCTCAACATTCCACTTTTCCAACTTATATAGATAGAAAGGAAACTTGTTGAATATCTGAGTTTCAGATCTTTTATTCATATTTCTATTCAGGATAATAATTCTCTGAATATTGAACAAAAGCAACATTGAAGTACATGTAGTCTTATCTGGATTACCGTCCTTATCTTTATATTTGTATTGCCTTGAAAGGTCATTGCATTTTGACCTTGCAATTACCGAATTAATCTCATCCTTCAAGATTTTCTTAAATCGATCAATAGTCATATCTGGTTTGATCCATTCATCCAAAAGCAAATTTATGCAATTTTGATTATAGATTACTAGAAAACCTATATAATGATAAACTTCAATCTCATTATACCAATGAACTAAAATATTATATATTCTATTTACCTGCTCCCAGATTTTAGAGAATGCAGAATCTTTGTATTCCTTAATATATTTGTATTCCTTAATATAAGAGTAGAAATACCTAAATGTTGTGTAATGATCATTACCAATATCCTCCTTGGGGGTGTACCCAAGAAGGTTTTTATTTTTGATAAGTTCAAACAAATAATCAATTCTCGTGGATCTATTGTCATCAATGGATCTTATAAAACACCAGAATGCATCATCATTAAATGTGTTCTCAATCTTATTCCATTCAACAGCTATACTTTTCTGCACCAAGACACTATCACCTGAAAAATTACCTTTCTTCAGGAGCATAGCCTTTACCAATTCAGCATTTGTCAAAGAAATTTTATTTTTGTTTAATCGAATGAATGTGGCGACTTCTTCGTCTGTAGTATTATACCAAATAAAATTAACCCTTTTATCCAATTCATTAGTTAAAAGACGTATAAAATTATATTTTTCTTCGGGGTGCTTTTCCTCGAACCATTTCTGAATTGTTATATAAGCTCTATTTACATGATATTGATCTATATTATTATTCACCTCTGAATACTGGTTTATCTGCTGTCCTTCCCTCGATTCATAACTAATCTTAATCTGCGTCAATTTAAGATAACCAAGCAAGATGGAAATAGTAGTAAGTCGTTGTTGACCATCAACAACGTGATACGTATTATCATCAGCACTAAAAACCACTAGTGGTTGCAAAGAATATACTTTTTTCTCGCTGTGGATAAATTCCCAAAGGTCATTTAATAAATCAGACACGTTCACCTGTTGCCAGCGATAGCCTCTTTGATAACTCGGAACAAGAAATTCCCTTCCGGTCAGTTCCTGTTCTTTAATTAACTCACATATTGATTTTTCATTTTCCATGCGAACACAATTTATTTTATAATTTCCCATTACAATAACTCATTTCTGATAATTCACACCATCCTGCATCTTTAATTTCACGAAGAAACAAGCGTGCACACATTTCTGCATCATCGCCTGCACGGTGGTGCTTACCTTCCGGTATATCAAACTGTTCGCAAAGATAGCCAAGGGAATTGCATCCAAAGTCATAATTATGACGAGCAGCACGAAGTGAGCAATAGTAGTCAACGTCAGGAGTTTCAAGATCATAGAACTCCAAGGACTTGCGAATACAAGAAATATCGAATGCCGCATTGTGTGCTACAAGTACAGGTGTGTCAGCAAGATATTCAAGTATCTCAGCCCATACCTCTGGAAACTCTGGAGCATTCTCCGTATCTTCTGGATGAATCCCATGAATTTGGATGTTCCAGTAGGAATACGCATTATCTTCAGGACGTACCAACCACGATTTGGTTTCTACGACCTTGCCATCCTTAACAACACAGATTCCGGCTTCACATATTGAAGCTCGTTTTCCTGTAGCTGTCTCGAAGTCTATTGCTATGAAGTCTAATCCTTCCATTATTAATCTTTATAATATGATGTCAATGTTTTAGCAAGGTTACGCATCTGATCACGAAGTTTCTTTGGCTCCAGAATTTCAACCTGATCGCCTTGTTGCATTATCAATTGCATAAAATCATAAGTCAGCTTCACGTCATAAGAGAACGTTGTTGATTCCTCATCGCTTTGAAGTTCCTTCTGGGACTTATGCAGTGGCAATGTCCTGAGATAGTCAGGAGCGTTCCAATATGCTCTGAGAACAACATGCTCTATAGAATCATCACTCGGAATGATACCTGTACAACCTTGGTAGAATTTCTTCACGTCGAAGTTCTTCCTCATTACGAAGGTTTTGTCAAGAATCGAGGCTTCTGAGATCCGGTCTAATCCGTAAACACGTATCTCCTTACGAGGGGAATAACCTTCTTCTCCCTTGTGTTTCTTGTTGAGCCAAACGTAATATGGATTGTTTGCTATGATATACCAGCGTCGTTTTACCACTTTAAGACAATAAGGTTCAATCTCAAATGTATTAGCATAATCCTTGCCGAACCCCAGATGGGTTATTTCCATCACTTTATTTTCACGCATAGCTTGCATAAACAAGGTTAGCCATGTGTTGCCTGAAGGGATTTCCTCAAACTCTATGCGGTCGTTCAACTTGCTGTCTGCCTGTATTTGATTAAGTGTAGCATAGGAGTCTATCAGCCAACTGCGAAAATGATCACCCTCGAGTTCGCGAGGGTTCATTATATGATACTTGTACCCCTTAACATCTGGGTCAAGTTCTATGATGATATTGAATATGTCTTGTATGGCCTTACGATGATTATGGAATGTGCGCAGGGGAAGGTCGTCGCCATCTCCATAGCTGAGTCCGCTCTTTTGCCACTTATCATTGATTTCCTTGTAGGAAAGATGCTTGTAGTGGCGCAGTGTATCTACAAGCCATACGTATCGTCCGAATTGATTTGCTGGCATAATTTAAGATTTTATCGTTTGCAAAGGTATATATAACCTATGAAATAAAACGGCATATCTTTGTTTTTATTGTGTAATTCAGCGATTTTATTACTGAAACAGTACAAATTGTCTCTTATCAGGCACATCTTGTGTGTCTGAATACAACTTTTGGCGGTGCTGTTCTCTAGTCAAAAAATGTCTAATACAGATATTCTTGGCTTCGACTTCACCTGCCAATCTATGGTATCGTCTATCTTTGATATTTCCTCCACGAGCAAAATCTTCTTCTTCACTCATGGGTGACCAGATCTCATCAGAAACCTCTTTTCCATTCTCTTCAATGATATGGTCAAAGTCAACCACAGACGCACCTGCATTTACCACTAATGGACGTGCATCTTTTATACCAAGTGCCTTGCAGTCTCTGTACATATCACTGAACAATATGTATCGGTCTGTGAAGAACACAGGAAGATAGCCGTAAAGGAGCCCATACCTAATCATTGCTGCAGCTTGTCTGCCTTTACCGATACATGTCTGATCGCCTATAATAACCGATTGCGCTCTTTTTTCAATATTGTACATTGCTAATGCCACGCCATCAACTTGTTCGGCAGCCAAAGCATCTTTGAGTTCTGTTATGTTCATATGAAGGCGACAGGCAACATAACCACTTACGTCACCGCACAACGCTACTTTTAGTTTACTCAATGCTTTTGTTGTGTCCTCTACAAGTTGTTTGGGGACAACAGAACCTAATGATGTAACATTGTTTGCAGCACTTTTATATTTAGTTGATGTATGCATTTTCGTATAAATGTTTCTTCTACCAAGAACGTAACAATATTTCACTTCTTCTTTAGGTTAGAAGCAATAACGGTTACCTTCATGTCTGTTATTTCTTTACTCTCCTCGAGTCCCCATCTCCACTGTGTGATTGGAGAAAACATCTGAACAAAAGTATTAATAGCTTCAATTTCACTCATCAGCATAGGTGCTTCTTTGGGACTACTAATGAAAATAATTACACTGGTAGCCGAAAAGAGATCATAGTCTTTTGCTATGGTACAAATATGCAGTACTGTATCTTCTATAGCATCTGCACAACGATTATATCCTGTAGCTTTGCCATGAAGGACAATGGCATTATCTGCGCCTTCCAATACCTCTTTTATATCAGAAGTATCAATAGGAATGATGGCATCGCGGAGATAGAATATATCTCCTATCTCCTTGATGTCTTCATCATTAGGATTTTCGAAAAACAGGTTTTTCATGTTAGCCACGTTTGCGAACATTCCATGAAAGCCCTTTGTTTGTCGAGTAGAACAGCCCTTTCTCTGTAGTAGCAAGAATTTCCTTGCCGTTGTCCATCAGATCAATGAACTTGCCGTAGTTACCGCTTCCACCACAACGTGCGTTCCAAGAAAGACCGTTGTTCTTTGAAAACTCCAGCTTTTTGCTGTCTTTAGGCGAGATACGAATAAGTTCTCCGCCATAACTGATCATTTGAGGCATAATGCTTGTAATTTAATTGTTATGAATAATATAGTTGTTGAACCCTGTAACCGTGGGCTCATCGGTTTTGTCCAGATAATCTTCAGCCAGATTGATTAGCTGGTCATAGTAATCGCTGGTACTATCCCAAAACTGACAATTTATAACTAAATATTCTGGTGACATAATATCTTCTGATTTTTTATTTTCGGCAAAGGTATGGTACAAGGTATGCCAAATTGATGGGTAGGTTAACAAAATCCTATTCTTCTTGTGCTATTTTTTGAGATTTTCTCTTCACCGCACATAGTAACAAGGCTATTAAGTGTTGGCTTCTCACCATTGATTACCTCTTGCATAAGTGCCTTTCGGACAATGTTATCAATCTGGCCACCGCTAAATTCATAACTTGAAGCGAGGGTATGAGCTTCATCAACGGAGAGTGAAGGCAACTTGCTCATCCAGATATTTCTTTTTGCTTCAACTGTAGGTTTGTCAAAACGAATCTTAAACAGGAAACGACGTTCAAATGCCCCATCAAGATTGTCAGCGAGGTTGGTTGTCGCAATAAGAATGCCATCAAGATTTTCCATCTCTTCAAGAATAATATTCTGAATAGCATTCTCTGTTTGAGCTACACTGCCACTATTTACATCCTTACGCTTTGAAAAAACGGCATCAGCCTCGTTAAAGAGAAGGATTGGCTTAATCTCGCTCTTTTCACATAAACGGCGATAATCGGTGAACACTTTTTTAATAAGTTTCTCGCTCTCACCAAACCAACAGGTCTTTGTTGCACTAATATCTACGTGCATTATAGCACGTCCTGTAGCTTTAGCAATCTGCATGACGCTCTCTGTCTTTCCTGTTCCAGGCTCTCCATAAAGTAGAACGGCAATGCCTTTGGGAAGATTGCTCTCTTCAAGTCTTGTGCGTAGTCCTTTATAATAATCCTTATCCAAACTGTTGCGAAGGAGAGAAAGCTGTTCATCAAGTTCTCCTGAGAAAAACAGAGTCTTCTTTGTAATCTTATCACAGGGAAGTAATTGCTTGTTCGATACCTCATTGATATAAAGGGATGCATCTTCTCCTAAAAGAGTTTCTTTTGCTTGATCGGTCAGGATAAGATTTATTTCTTCCCCGAACAATGAGGATTTTCTTTCAATCTCTACAAATCCTTGTTTCTGAAGTGAATTGTTCTTGTCCTTGAAATCATTCAAGGTTTTCCTCCGCTGTTGGCGAGGAAAGATAGACTTCACCTCATAAGTCAATGATGTCGTATCATCATCAATCATGTCCTTTGCTATAGAATAAAATAAAGCTCGCTCATACTCATGAGGGACAAGCTTACTAATAAGTTCTACTTCAGGTATATGAGTGTTGGATTTCTCCAATTTGTACATTATTCTATGCAAAACATAAGCACAACGAGATATGGGAGCATCACTGTCATAGACATTCTTGTCATGAATATAACCATGCGTCTTTTCAATGAATGCATAAATGTCCCTACACTTGAATGATTTTTCAAATGCCTGTGCATCATCACCATAATACAAATCCTTACCTTGTCCAGTAAGGCGAATATATTCTGTGTTACCATCAAACTCTATCAAACCAAGTGTCATCAGTATATATTCCTCATTTATTATCGATTTTTTTCTCATTACACGTTGTGGCATGTTTGTGAAAACATCTTTCAGAGTTGAGTTAATCTCTGAACGCCCAGTTCCATCATTATCAAGATTGTCATAACACATATCATAGAAAATGCATCTATCCAGAATATCAAGAACATCCTTTTTCAATTCAGTTATGAACGATAGATGGGGGTTACTATTTTCAAGCTTTTCAACAAACATTATAAGGTCTTCCGAAATCACATCATTATCTTCGACTTTTTCGGCAATGCGCTTGCAGAACTCGTACTTGTCAATCTGCATTTCTTCAATCTTAATCTGGCTTATTTGAACAGCCTGGTTCTCAATAATCGCAGCCATGACAGTGTCGCTAACAGCAAAGTCTTGTTTGAAAATATTCTCTTCCCTTCTGCGGCGACGTACAAGAAGTCCTTTACGTTCGAGGGATTTCAACGCTGGGATATACTCAATCATATCCAACGAAGAACATTCGAAGTAGTTAGACAGATCATCCATATTTGATGTCCTATCTCTACAAGTTAGATCAAACTGGGCTACGAACAGATATACTTCTTCCATTGATTCGAGTCCTACTGTCTGCATTACTCCCTTGAATATCTCCTGTGTCTTCGCTGCACCTAATCTTTGAAGCTTGCTATCAACCAGCTTTTTTGCAGCTTCCTTTATGTACTGAATGCTTGTCTTTGCCATATTATCTTTGACTTTGAATTGAAATCTGCGGCAAAGGTATAATGCAAGGTATGCCAAAAAAGTGTATAGGTTAGCAAAAACCACTCATTTAATACTATATTTCGAGATTTCTCTCTTCACAATACATAATAACAAGGCTGTTATGCATTGATTTTTCGCCTTTGATTATCTTCTGAAATACTTGACTTTGATTTATGCTCACGTTGTCACCATATAAAAAAAGTGCCTACTCATCACGAGCAAGCACCCTGTTATGATGAAAAAAAGTTATTAGTGCGTTCTATATTCATGGAACAGGCATTGTCAGTGAATATGTACACATGTATAAGTGTGTACATGTATTCATTAACACACGACTGAACGCCTGCTTCAAGCATAGGCTACTTGGACAGAACCACGATAGTGAATCGGTTGTCTTCATTCGCGTCGTACTTGTCTATTCCACCAAAGTTCTTTGTCTGTATCTGGGACTCTTTAATACCTCGTTCCACGAGAGACTTGGCAATATAGTTGGCACGTCGTTGGCCGAGTTCCTGGTTTCCTGACTGAGTACCTGTAGCACTATCTGCTGCACCTGATATTGACACTTTCAGATTCTCATCCTTTGCGATACGCGCAATCTCATCGAGATTGACCATTTGAGAATCGTCAACGAGTTTGTCCGAGTTGATTTGAAAGAAGAAATACACAGGTGTTCCCAAACCTATTCTTATCTGGTTAGTGTGATCATTTTCATCTGTCAACCCCTCATTCTTGCCATTGCCATCCGCTTTCCAATCCTCAGAGTCCATGTTGCTGTCCTGTAAGTTTGAAGAGCCAGACATGGAGAGACGGGCACGGAGAGAGTTGAGACCGCTGTAGCTGTTTTTCGGATAGATGGTTTTGACATCGTATTCTCCAGCCAGTCGTTTTTGAAGACGGGTATTCTCCATTTTCATCTGGTCGATGTAGTCTCTCAGATATACATTTTCCTCAATATAGGGAGCAGCGTCAATGACACGCTTCCATCCTGTCTTGCCGATGGTAAAGGACAAGCCTGCTGAGACGGTAAGCATGTGGTCCCCGAATTTTGTTGATGTGCCGATGTCATCAAAGTTCTTGGCTGTTGTCATTCCGCTTATCCCGGCAACGAGATGAAGACGGTCATTGAGACGGTATCGTGCCTCTATACCATATGAAAAGGCGAACGGATGGCTGCCACTTGAACTTCCTGAGCAAGTACATGAGCCCGACCAGTCAGAGTTGTGTATCATACCAACTCCAAGATATGGTATCACATTCCAAAGAGGTATTCCATTCTCGTTACAGCGTATGCCGGATGTCAGGTTATACATGAAGTCAGCGTGAATGAACTGATATTTCATGCTTTTGAACTCAGCATTCTTGAATGACAGTCCTTGGAATCCTATACGTCCACCGATTGCGGGTGTGAACCATTTGCCGAGTCCCACTTGCAATGCAGGCTTCACTCTGTCGAACACATCCCCACAACCGATGGGCGACCCAAGAAAAGCAGAAGCCCCGCCCTTTACTTCGATGAACCAATTTCTACCCCAGTTGGCTGCTTCGTTTACATTCTTGAGATATGTAGGATTGCCAGACAAGAGCATAGGCTCCTGACTGAACGATTTCTGATGAATGATACTGTCCTCATACTGGTGGACAGGTTCTGCCTTTATCGTCATTGCTGCAAGGCAGAACATAGACATGATAAGAATTTTCTTTCTCATTTTGTGTTATGGATTTAATTGTTAATACGAGGTGTAAACAAACGAGCTGATGTCACATCTTCTTTTTTCTGCTGACAGAAGGCTTGCACATCTTACGAGCCATGGCCAGGCATCGGCGTGCCCATTCACGGTCATCTTCATCGGGACGTTGTCCCCAGCCGGAACTGGGACCACCTCCACCGCCACCATGAGTCTGAGCGATGGTTGTAGCATCATCGATGAAGCCACATACCAGATTGAGCGCAACCTTTACTACATGGTTCCCTTCCTCTGCCAGCTGCATGAGCAATGTACCGTGGAAGTCGAGCTTGACATCATCAGGCAGTTTGGGGAAACGCGAAGTGAACTCCTGTGCCATCGTATCAAGGATGACACCATTCAGATGATAGCTCATATTGTGAGCCCATGAAAGTTCAGACCTGTTGGCTTTCTCTTCCAGTTCACTTGCCTGCTGCTCTATCTCCGCCTTATCCTTGCGGAGAGTGTCAAGCAACTGGTTAGTCTCATCGAGCTTCTTCTCCTTGTCTGCCAGTTTCGTCTCAACCAAAGCCTTCTGCTGCTCCAGGTGCTGAATCTTACGGGCAATCCCCGCACTGATGCTATCGCTGTTGGCTTGCAGTTCACGTAACGGTCGGAGCTCATCATCCAGCCTTTCCTTCTCTGCCTTCAGATTCTCTATCATAGAGGTGAAGGACTTCTGTTTTTTCTGGGCAATAGCCAGTTCGACATTGAGGTCTTTCAGAGCCCTTCGGGTGTTATCCATCTGAGCTTCGAGTGTCACACATTCGTTGGCGAGCCATCGCCGGTACTCTTCCGTCGAGCGGTGCCTGGCACCAGTCTCTGTTATCGACACCCCTCTTGTAAGCCCCCATTTCTCGTTCACCTTGGCCAGCTCATCATGCAGGGCAAGCATGTAGTTCTTGAAATCAACACGGTTTTGGCCATGGAAGATTTTCTTGAATGCGAACTTCTTTTCCTCGTCGATAGGAAGAAGCGCACAATGCACATGAGGGTTTTTCTCGTCACAGTGGACAATGAACGATATGATGTTTTCTTCACCATATTTGTCAGCCACGAAACGATAGATGTCCTTTGCCCATTCCTCTATCTCTGGCATTCTGCGGATGTGCTCATTGCCCTTTTTAGTCTCGAAATCCACCTCTTGGTTGCCAAAGGCTAACTCACGCATACGTTCTGTGGAGCCACCGAAGATAAAGTTGACCACTGTTCGGTAGCGTGGTTCATCCAGTCCCTCATTGGGATCCTTGATGCCACGTGAGGCAAGATTTTCTGCCATACGTCTTGTCAGCGGACGGCTCTTGTCTATTGGGGTCACGATGCCACCCCTCTGGATCTCGAAGTTGAGATGTTCGCGGCTTCTGTCGTAGTTACCCTCACGCATAGCCTGCTCCCATCCCTTATCGGTCCATGCCCTCAGCTCCTCGTTGCTTGACTGTGCAAGCCCCTTGGAGGTCTTGATGTCCATGACTTGTTTTCCAGCTTCACTCATATTCAAATGTTATTTTAATTTCTCTTCAAAGCCATTTTTCAGTCTGCTAAACATCGTCTCAGAGACTAGCCTTTCTGACCCAGCTTGCTGTTTATCTGGTCAGCCCTCCCGACAACGTTAGGAGGTCGGGGTATTAGGCTTCCCGAGACTGAAAAAAAGTGGCACGTGCAAGCACGCTGCCTATCGTTGCTTAACTCCATTCAGCGAAGTGCCTACGGAGCGTACGAAACGTTTTGGCGAGATGGTTATTATAAAGGGTGATTCAATAGTCATTGTTTTCAGCAGAAGAAGAGACCGAAGGGGGCTGGGTCGGTGGCTGCTTATGTCCCCTAATTGAGGGAAATGGAGGGTTATCGTAATAGGTGGATTCAACACCTGAGCTGTAATGCTCAAAGATGCAGTCCATGAGGATTACCTCACCCTTGGAATACTCCGATGTCACTTCTGCCATAAAACTGGGCTTGCTGTTGGTACGTAATGCAGCAGCCATGATGCCAAGTGTAGCAATCACTTTGTGCCAGTCCCAGACATGGTCTTTACCGAACAGGAGCCCGACCGAGTCAGATAACTCTTCAGGCAATTGTTTGTGTGCGTCGAGGACATGAAGCATCGATACTGCCAGGCCGTCGAATATGACAGTCTGCTCATTAAGCACGTGTCGTGCAGGTATTCCGCCATTCCCTTCTTTCTTTGCCATGTCCAACTTCAAGGCATAATACCGGTTGTAAGATTCTGCCACTTCTTTTGCTCTTGTCCTGCCTTTGAGATAGCGAACAAACTGCATGGCGCAGAAGTCGAGAATATCGTCTGGTGTCTCAACAAAGAGAGACAGACGCTGTGAGAGGTTGACCGAGAAGATGAAGCTCTTGGAATAAGGCTTGGTAGAAATATGTCCGAGGTTTGCCAGCCCCGCGATAAATTGCCGGACAGTGGCACGCTGCCATTTCCATTGGCGTGAAAGTTCTGAGATGGTGGCAACGAACTGGCCAGGCAGCAACTGCAACGCACCTTCGGCTTCAGGTGTGGCATATGCACCTGCGGATGCTCTGGACAACAGGTCGCAATAGGCTTCGAGCTTGCTGTAACGTTCCTCCGATTTGGGTTTGAGGAACTCCAGCAATGAACGATCCACACTTTGTGGAGTCTCTCCGTCAGAAGAGACATGTTTTGATGATTGGTTCATTTGAGTCATTCTTTAATTTGATACGTTATTTACCAGAGCAAGTGTTGTCTAATCTCTGCCACAAACAAGTGGCATTTAATAGTAGTTTTTGAATATCTGTTCCAACCGTTCGTCATGCTTTTTGAGCGGTTCTGAATCATTGTAAAGCGCAAGCACTTTTTCAGATGGGTAAAAGACCGCTGCCATACTGAGTGTGAAGAACAGATGAAAGACACTGTTCATATACGGAATGGCATAGCAGACCATTGCCACAAATACAGTGAAGAACCAAAGCCGCTTCCTCTCATGCAACAGTCTCAGTGCGCTAACCATAATTTTTCTGGATATAAGAATCAGAGTAATGAGACTGGAGAGAGCCACAGCTATATTTGGGTCTGTCATACAGCAGCACCAGTTGATGAAGATGAGAAGGAACGTAAGCATGCTGACATAGAAAAGCTTGCTGTTACGGAGTGAGACCATCTTCCACATGAATGTTTTCATGAACTTGTATTCCTTCTTGTATAGACAGAAGAATGCCACCAAGAGCAGGAAAGGGAAGATGAAACGAATGATGGTAAGAGTCAGTGTCATATTTAACCGTTATTTTATTTGAGGATTATTTTGAGGCAGATTCCAATGACTCCAGTCGTGCTGCAATGTATCTGTTCAACTGGATGTTGTAACTGGGAGACATCTGGTCAATCTCTGGGTCTTTTGACAGCTTTTCATCTGCCTCAATCAGGAGACGAAGATACAGATCGACATTAGAGCCATGGTCAGTCTGAGCGTGGATGTCCTCCTTCTCAGTTTTTAGTAGAGAGCCGACAGGCTGCATTGTATCGGGGTCAATATCATCGGGCAACTGATAAGCATTCCGAATACTACGCATGACCAACAGACAGAAGAACACAATCAGGCACAGTATGGATTTGGCCATCAGGTTCAAGTCAAACACCATCATTGCCAGCACAGCCAGTGCTATGATAGTAATGTAGAAGGCATATACCTTTTTCTTAGTATTCATAATCGTCGAGTTCAAGTTTTATTATTCCAAAAGATGCTTTTTCGATAATGTATTCAACATCACGCAATGTGAGGGCATTCCTCGTGACACGTACAGATGCGGACGGGTCTTTCCTGCACAGGGCTGCCACTCCTTGGTTCAAGTCATATTCACTTATATTCCATGTGCGTGATTTGATGAAAGAGTAATGCTCTCTGTAACTTTGAAGAGTGATAGCCTTGTAGAACAGGGTTTTCAACACACCATCCTGAGGTATTCTCATCTCTATAAGCCTTTCCGTGTCTATGACCTTTATCCATGTCCTGTTTTTATGTATGATGTCAGCAATGAGATAAAACGTTCTTTTCTCCATCAAAGACCGCAGTTGAAGTCGTTCATGATTTGAACATGTTCACGTTTCACCTTGAAGGTTCCACGCTTCTCGTGAAGACGTAGGTCTTCAAAGAGGTCAGCTGACATCACCTCAATGGAGTTGTATATCGTGACATTGAGCTGGTGGACAAGTCCGTCAACATGTGTCTTGCAGTTAATCTTGAACATCCGTTCCGTGACGGGGAAGCAGTAGGCGCAGCTCTCATGGCCGAAGACCGTATCAAATGGTGGTTCCAGATGATAGAGGATGGCAAGATCAGCATTCATTTCCAACATTTCCAGGACATTCTCCATAGACTGAGGCTTGGGAACGTCATACAGCAGAATGGCGTAATCCTCATAGGAAGTTACCTTGCTGAGGAAAACATTATCTATGAGATCTGGCAGGATTACTGGTCCTGACGTTTTGAATTTGTAGATGGCTTCCTGTAACATTTTCGAGGTTGATTAGAGAGTTGATATGTATAAACGCATGAGCTGTGTTGGCAATTTATCGGACAGTTCCTTGTCTAAAAGATGTTTGCTGTCAAGCCTTGAAACAATCGCCTGGAAGTCCTTCGCAATATCTGTCATGGCTTGTGACTGATCGGGAGTAAGCATTGCCACGCCAAAGGAATCCATCGAAAGGTATGGCTGGAGCATCATCCACAAATAGGCATTGGCTTGCGGAGCATCTTTTATCTTACCTCTTTTTAGTACCTCGTGGCAGATCTTTGCATTGAGAATTAATCGGCGGTTGGTTCTCATGGACATATAAACCAGTGCTTCCTCTGCGGAAATTATTTTCTTGGAGGCATTTGAATATACATTTGTACAGATGTCGGTTGTCAGGTTCGTAATGCCAGTCATATTCATTGAGGAGCATTTGTCAAGATGCGCAAGAAAAGAGCGGAAGTGTCTGTCCTCATTGGTTATGTAATTGAGGAACTCTTTCTTTGAATGGATTCCCATCCTGTTCACCTCGGAAAGGTACTTGGAGTAGTCTGCAAGTATCTCATGTACATCTTTATTATAGATTGGATTCTTATCCAAGCTGGAATAGAAATTACCAGCAGCCTGTTTTAAGGAATCAAGTCCACTCTCTTCAGCATATTTAGATGTGTGTAATTTCACGTATGCCACATCGCTCAGAGTGCATTTATCAGCCAATCTTAGCAGTGCCGTGCGAATGGAGTCCGTGTTTTCCGCAAACACCATTGATAAACCGGCATGAGCTGTGAACGCTGGGTCTTTCTCGATGTAATGAAGGACTGTATCTGACAACTCTTGCCACTGGTTGATGTAAGCAGCCATTTGTTCAGAATTGACTACTTGTTGTTCCTGTATGGAATGAAAGAAGCTATTATATTTCCTCAAAGCGTCATCAGAAGACTCAAAATCATATTGAGTTCCGGTAGAACACGAAGAGGAAATGAATAAGGTGCATAAAAAAAGCAAGTGAAAGATTAAACTCTTATGAGTCTTTTTTCTTTCACTTGCTTTACTTTCTTTCATTTCGCTTTTGAGACCTGAAGCAGAAGGGTTGCAAAGGCAACGCTGATAATGGAAACAGTGTGGTATTATCCTATATTTCATTGGCATTTATGTGTTAAATTCGAGTGCAAAGATACGGATATTTTTCCATACCACAATGAAAATAATGCCACTTTAAATTATTTTGTTATTCATACTCTATAAAGTATGATAAATTACCAACCATGGAAAGCATTAAACAAGGTTAAATAATCAAGAAAGGTTAATTATATTGCCTCAGTATGATTATTATTCTGAATATAATTTGTAACTTTGCACGCAAAATAGAATGATGCGTATGACCAAACCTCACTACCACAAACGGCTGGCTGTAAGGTTAGGTTGTATCTAACCATCATAATATCAGATAAATACCTTTTTACAATGGCAAAAATTGGCTACATCATGGCTATCTCCCAGTACGACAGACTGGAGGAAGACCGAAAGTGGATGAACGACTATGGTTGCATCCGTATCGTTGAAGAAAGTGACGAGAACGAACGCAACAGACCGCTCTGGAAACAACTGATGGTTGCCCTGCAAAGGGGCGATGAACTTGTTATATCCAAGTTTTCCAATGCCTTGCGTGGCAGTCGGGAACTGGCAACGTTCCTGGAATTTTGCCGAGTCAAGGTCATCCGTATAGTCAGCATCCATGACCAGATTGATTCAAGGAACGAGCTGTTTCCCGAAACAAGGCCGTCCGATGTATTGGAAATGATGGGGGCTTTGCCGGAAGAGGTTCTTGCCCTGCGTAAGTCTGCGGAGCATGTCGTCAATTTACAGGAGAAGATGATAGTGTCACTACCTCCCGTCTCGTCAGCAAAGATGCAGAAGCTCGACAGAGAAAAGACAGTCATCAACCTGTATGTTGCAGGTCATCCCATTGATGAAGTATGGAGAGCCAGCGGTTTCAGAAGCCGAAGCTCTGTGTTCCGCATACTGAACAAGCATGGCATCAAGCTGAACCGTGGCAATCATTCTGGTCCAATCAAGAGAAAGGGTATATCTGACAATCCACAAGACAAAGAATAAATAGCATGAAAAAGATACTGTTCCTACATGGCTTCTTTGCTACTGGCAGCTGTCCGATGGCGAGAGCACTGAGGGAGGTCTTTGATGGGCAAGCCGTCGTGCTGACTCCCGATCTGCCTCTCCATCCCAAGGAAGCATTGAAATACATACGTATTATTATCGACAAGGAGAAGCCAGACCTGCTCATAGGCAACAGTTGCGGGGCTTTCCTTGCACAGATGCTTTCTCCTGTCGTGGGCATCCCTGCCTTGCTCGGTAATCCTCATTTCAAGATGACGGACTTCCTGAGTGGACGCATTGGCGAACATGAGTACAAGGCTCCACGCATGGACGGTAACCAGAAAATTATCATCAACGAATCACTCGTCCATGAGTATGGGGAACTCGAAGCCACACAGTTTGATTATTGCAATCCCTATTACAAGGATCGTGTGTGGGGACTATTTGGTGAACAAGACACACTGGCTCATTTTGAGCCGTTGTTCTTGCAGCACTATAACAACAGCTATCACTTCCCTGGCGGACACACGCCCACAGAGCAGGAAGTCAAGACTTGGTATGCCCCGTTGGCACAGAAGATGCTCATGGAGTATTCAGTTAAAGAAGAAAGATTTTTCCGTCACTTCAAGGGAGGAATGTACAAGTATATCCATTCCGCATATGACAGCGAAACCCAGGAACGCATGGTAGTATATCAAGCATTATATGGTGAGGAAGCATACTGGGTTCGTCCCGAGAAGATGTTTTTCGAGCAAATAACAAGAGACGGAAGGACATTTAACCGATTCACAGAAATAGACAGATAAAGATGGAAACATTCAAAGACGTTATATCAGGTGACCAACTTGTCTTGGTCGATTTTTTCGCCACATGGTGCCATCCATGCAAGATGATGCACCCCATCTTAGAACAGGTGAAGGAAGTGTTGGGTGACAGAATCCGCATCATCAAGGTAGATGTGGACAAGTATGGGGTGACTGCAACCCAGTATGGCATACAGTCTGTGCCCACACTCATGTTGTTCAGACACGGCGAAGTGCTGTGGAGAACAAGCGGCGTTGTGCAAAGAGCAGAGCTGTTGGCAACGATTGACTCATTTTTAAGATAAATGTCATTATGGAACAAGAGATAACATTACGCGATGTAGCCAACTATCTGGACAATATCGGCATCCAGTTCTTGGCGACAATAGGATTGGACGGCAAACCGAAGGTTCGTCCGATGCAGTATATGGTGTTGGAGGATGGGAAACTATGGTTCTGCACCAATTCTAAGAAGGAGGTCTATGCAGAACTGCAAGCCAATCCCAGTATTGAACTTTGCGGCTGCAAACTGGAAAAGAACGAGATGCAGACTCCTTGGATCCGTTTCTCGGCTGAGGTTATGTTTGAGGAAAGGCAGGACATTAGGGATGCCATCATAGAAAAGAGTGCCATCGTGAATGCGTTATACAAGAACATGCGAGATAACCCCATCTTCAAGGTTTTCTATCTGAAAAACATCGACGGGTGGATGACCAACCTCGGCCATGTAAAGGGACTGGAGAACATAGATGAGTTTGCAAGACCTATACATTTCAAATTTTGACATACAATGAAGAAGATATTGTTTATCATCGGTTCCTTGCGCAAGGAATCGTTCAACAAGAAGCTCGCACAAGAGGTGGAGCAGATGCTTGCTGGGCGTGCGACGGTGGAATATCTCGACTATTCGGATGTGCCGCTGATGAATCAGGACATCGAGTTTCCTGCGCCCGAAGCGGTCAAGAGAGTGAGGGGGAAAGTAGCAGAGGCGGATGCGCTCTGGATATTCTCTCCTGAATACAATTACAGTTACCCCGGTCATTTGAAGAATCTCATCGACTGGCTGTCACGTCCGCTCGTGGCAGGTGACCGTCAGACTCTGCTTGCCATCAACGGAAAGAAGGTGGCGCTGAGCGGTGCTGGTGGCGCATCGGCAACAGCCAAATGCCGTGAGAAGCTGACCGAACTGCTCACGCTGCCGTTTATCCGTGCAGAAGTGATGACAGAACCTCAGACGGGCATCCAACTGAATATGGAGGCTTGGACGGAAGGCCGTATGATACTGACCGAAGCACAGAGGTCTAGCTTGAAACGGCAGGTGGATGCATTCATAGACTATATTAGCGATTTACACATTACAAAGAAAGAGACAACGAATATTTCTGACTTATTTCAAGTACTGGACTTACTCGATAACATGAAAATCCAGTATTGGTTAGATGGTGGGTGGGGTGTAGATGCTTTGTATGGCAAGCAGACCCGGACGCATCGGGATATTGACATTGATTTCGATGCCCAATATCATGATGAACTTTTAACACTTTTGCAAAAAAAAGGTTATTTGATTGAGACGGACTGCTATCCAAACAGAATAGAACTTCATAGTGAAAAATTGGGGTATATCGATATCCATCCATTTGTATTGAATAGCGATGGAACTTCCAAACAAGCTGACTTGAATGGGGGATGGTATGAATTCCAGCCTGATTTCTTTGGTACGGCTGTACTTGAGGGAAGAACTATTCCATGTATATCATTAAAAGCTCAGAAGGTCTTTCATACTGGATATGAGCTTCGTGATAAAGATATACATGACCTTGCTATACTTGAACGAATATAATGTGAACATGAATAAAAGAGAATACGTACAAGCCAACAAGGATTGGCTTACAGCAAAGGCGCAGGAGGAGTGAGTGAAGGCTCTCCCCAAGGGCATTTATTACAAGGTGTTGGCAGAGGGCAAGACTGATGGAAAGCATCCTACGCCTCGAAGCATTGTCACTGCCCATTACACAGGCCGTACCATCGACGGCAAGCAGTTTGACAGCAGCCGTGGAGGTGCACCTTTGGCAATTCGTCCGTGTGACCTTATCGAGGGATGGATCATCGCTATGCAGCAGAGGGCGATAAATGGGAGGTATATATCCCTGCCGAAATGGGTTATGGCAAGTTATCACAGCCAGGCATCCCAGGAGGTTCCACTCTCATCTTTGAGATTGAGCTGCTTGGCATTGCGTAAGTAAAGGCTACTTTCAGATTTGGGCAATAATGGCCGCACCGAATATCGAATATAAAAAAGATATGAATAAAGCCAAATGTATAAGATAGAAGAAAAATGTACCCCAACAAGGGTTGATGAGAAGAAGCGACTGAAACTGTTCTCGGCGTTTCAGATGATGCACGACTGTGATGATCTCTGGATAGATTCAGAGCCATACGCTAAAGAGGTCTTTGGGAAGGAGCATCGTGCTCAGCTATTGGCTGCACGTCAGGTTGACATCATACGAGTGCCGGAACTGCGCGAGAAACTGACAATATCAACAAGTATCTATGAGTGCAAGCCACTGTTCGGATTCCGTAATGACATCATCCGTGATGAACAAGGTGAACCATGTTACGTGAGCTACAGCATGGGAGCATTCATAGACTTACAGACAGCAAAGCTGAGTCCTCTGCCGCAAGAGATGATAGACTCGTTGACCATGGACGAGAAGTTCCCGATGGAATACTGTGACCGTCGTGTACGTCTGCCAAAAGTTGAGCCAACAGTATGTGCTCCTGTTGTGGTCACACGTGATGACATTGATTACAATCACCACATGAACAACTGTTGCTACATCCGTATTGCTCAGGAACTTATTCCCCTCTGACTTCATTGTCAAACGAGTCAGAGTAGAATATAAAGTGGCAGCACGTCAGGGCGAAGAACTCACTCCCCTTGTTTATGTGGATGATAACAAATATTACATCGAACTGAAATGCGAGCGCGGAACATGCGCCGTAATTGCTTTTGAATAGATATGACAGTACAAGAATATAGAGATTACATAGCAGCAGGGAACCCTGTCGAGAACGGTAGCGAACCACACCTCTTCATGCACCAGATGGCACAAGAGGCTATTCGCATTACCATGGAGATAAATAATAAGTACCACACGCCAGAGGAGCTTAGAAAGTTGTTCTCCGACCTTTGGGACATTGACGTACCAGAGACATTCGGCATGTTTCCGCCTTTCAATACCGATTGTGGAAAGAATACCCATATCGGTGAGCGGGTATTCATCAATAGCGGTTGTAAGTTCCAGGATCAAGGAGGCATCTTCATTGGCAATGATTGCCTTATAGGACACAATGTAACACTTTGTACTATCAATCACAATCCCGATCCTGAACATCGTGGCGACATGACATTCAAGCCTATTCGTATAGAAGATAAGGTTTGGCTTGGAGCAAATGTAACGATACTGCAAGGAGTGACAATAGGCGAAGGAGCCATTGTTGCAGCTGGAGCTGTTGTAACAAAAGATGTAGAATCAAGAACTGTTGTTGGTGGTGTACCGGCTAAGTTCATAAAGAAGGTTTAGAAAAATGAAAGTAATAGCAATCAACGGGAGTCCCCGTAAGAATTGGAATACAGCCATCATGCTTCAGTCAGCACTTGAAGGAGCAAAGGCAGATGGTGCAGAAACAGAACTCATCAACCTCTATGACTACGAATATAAAGGTTGCGTCAGCTGCTTGGCATGCAAGCGTAAAGGTAGCAAAGCCAATGGGTTGTGCGCGTATAAGGATGCGTTGAGCACCATCCTCGAAAAGTGTAAGGAGGCAGATGCCCTTGTTCTTGGCGCACCAATCTACTTTGGTGATGTAACAGGTATGATGCGTTCGTTCCTAGAGCGTTTCCTCTTCCCGAGCCTCTGTTACCAGGTTGATTCTGCAACGGGTGCGCTGAAGACTCTTGCTGCCAAGAAGCCTATCGGTTTCATCTACACCATGAATGCTCCCAAGGAATGGGGCGAAACGGCATACAGCTCGATGTGCTACCAAATAGAGGGTTCTCTTGCCGCCATCTATGGTTGTACGGTAAAGTCCCTTAAGGTGTACAACACCTGCCAGGTCAAGAACTATGCCGACTACGACATGGAATACTTCGATGCAGAGGCAAAGCATCAGTATCGAGACGATCACTTCGAGGAATATAAGCAGAAGGCTTTTGATTTGGGCAAGAACATTCTATGATAAGATTATAATCTTATAAACAATGTGAGAAGAACTGGACATTAAGATTACAGAAACTCATCATACTTTCAATAGAGACAAAGGCGTGATAAAAAACTTGATATTAGACTTCGGCAAGGTGCTCGTTGACTACGACTTCGAGGCATTCTTCCGTAAATACATACCTGACGCAGAACGTTGTCTGGCATTCACACCTGTGCTCTATAACGTAGAGTTACAGCAGCTTCTTGACCGTGAGGAGCGTCCTTTCGAGATTATCATGGAAGAGTGGATTGAGAAGAACAAGGAGTTTGAGCCAGAGATACGCTACTTCAATGAGCATTATCCTGAGATTGTGACCAATGAAGTGGAAGGCATGTACGAGCTCCTTACACAACTTAAAGCAGAGGGTTACAAGCTCTACGGTTTGACAAACTGGTGCAGCAAGGTGCATCTGACAATGGCTCAGTTTCCTATCTTCAAACTGCTTGACGGACAGATAATCTCGTCAGAAGAGAAAGTCATCAAACCTGAACCTGAGATTTATCAGAAGCTCTTTGACAAGTTCAACATCAAGCCCGAAGAGTGCATCTTCGCTGATGACAGAGCCGAAAACATCGAAGGCGGCAGACGCTTGGGCATGAACGGTATCGTCTTCACAGATGCAAAACAGTACGAAAGGGAGTTAAGAGAATTATTGAAATGACGCAAGACGAAACGACATACTGCGTTTGGATAGGCGGGTCATGTGACTACGGTCATAAAGAACGTGCTGGTGGTGCTGCCGTTGTGATAGAACTGATGGAGCAGCGAGAGCAGAGTCAAAGAGATTTGAACTCTGCCGAGTCGCGACAGAAGAAGACTAAGAGTCAACACGACGGTAGCATCATAAGTCGTGATGTCATCAGTGATTTGCATACCACGGAGTTCCGTATGATGCTAACGCTTATGGTTAAAGTAATGAACGAGCTGCCTGACGGTTCGGACATTCTTTTCCTAACCAACGCAGCCTACATCCAGAACTTTGACAAGACACCTACAGCGAAGTCTGCCAATCCAGACCTCATTAGTCGGTGTATCGAGGCGAAAACACGGCATAATTCTGTTAGTGTCAAAATCGTACAGTACCATAAGAGTCCGTTGCTCATCGAAACACATGACATGGCAACAGAAGCTATGGCAAAGACAAGAAAAGAATACCACCATGACATCCAATGAGCAGGCATTGTTTGCCATGATGCAAGATTTAGGCTACAGTCACGGCCTTTGCATCACCGCCCTACAAATACTCTCGCAAGACAGACTTGCGGTAAGCGACATGCTGGCATATCTTTACGAGGAACAGCCTTCCGAAGAAGCTTTCATCAAGGAAATCGCAAGGATATGCGAGACATATCATCTTAACAATCAATAGTATAATGACTGAGGAAAACCGTACATATATAGCCATCGACCTGAAATCATTCTTCGCCTCTGTGGAATGCGTAGAGCGAGGTCTCGATCCGCTCACCACCAATCTTGTTGTGGCAGACGTGAGCAGGACAGAGAAGACCATCTGTCTGGCCGTTTCCCCTTCCCTCAAAGCCTACGGCATTGGAGGAAGGGCACGACTGTTTGAGGTTATGCAGCGGTTGCGTGAAGTAAACCGACGAAGGAGCGAGCGGAGAGCCGAGCTTGCTCGAGCTATCCCGAGCGAGGAGGAGGAAGGCAAAGCCAACAATGAGCGAAGGTACAAGAGCCCTTTCCGTCGCCTGACGGGAAAGTCGTGGAAGGACGAGGAACTCAAAGTTCACGAAGATTGGGAAGTTGACTACATTGCTGCCCCTCCTCGCATGGCCAAATACATTGAATACAGCACACGTATCTATCAGATATACCTGAAATACGTCGCTCCAGAGGATATTCACGTTTATTCCATCGACGAGGTCTTTATGGACGTGACGGCTTACCTTGACACATACAGGACGACGGCACATGAACTTGCCATGACCATGATACGTGATGTCCTGAAGAATACCGGGATAACGGCTACTGCCGGCATCGGCACAAACCTTTACCTCTGCAAGATAGCCATGGACATCATGGCAAAGAAGGCTCCTGCTGACAAGGACGGTGTGCGCATTGCGGAACTCAATGAGATGAGTTACCGGGAACAGCTGTGGGACTATACCCCAATCACCAAGTTCTGGCGTGTGGGCAAAGGCATAGCAGAGAAACTTGCTCAGTATGGTATGTACACCATGGGCGATGTGGCTCTCTGTTCCGTAGAGCGTGAGGGACTGCTTTACAAACTCTTTGGTGTGAATGCGGAACTCCTTATCGACCATGCCTGGGGATGGGAACCTGTCACGATGGACTATGTGAAAGCCTATCGACCTGAGACCAATTCGCTGAGCAGCGGACAGGTGCTTACAGAACCCTACACATTCCAGAAAGCAAGGGTCGTTGTCCAGGAGATGGCGGATGCCGTTGCTCTCGACCTTGTGAGCAAACGTCTCGTTACAGACCAACTGGTGCTGACAGTAGGCTATGACATCGAGTCTTTGACGAACCCTGACATTCGTGACAACTACCATGGCGATGTCACCACAGACCACTATGGCCGCCAAGTGCCGAAGCACGCTCATGGGACAGCCAACTTAGACAAGTTCACTTCATCTACCAGACAGATTATGAAGGCTGTGGCATCCCTCTACGACCGGATTGTCAACCCCAACCTGCTGATACGTCGCATGACACTAACAACCAACCATGTCATCAGTGAAGAGAGTGCCAGAACAACGAGCTCCACTCCCATACAGTTAGACCTGTTCACCGACTATGAAGCATTGGAGGCACAACATAAAGCCGAGGAAGAGGCACAGGCTAAGGAGCGAAGGATGCAGGAGACATTATTGAGTATCAAGAGTAAGTTCGGCAAGAACTCCATACTCCGGGGACTAAACCTTGAAGAAGGGGCTACAGCCATAGAACGCAATAAACAGATAGGAGGACACAAAGCATGACGGAAAAATACGCCCATATCATTGACATGCCCCACCACGTATCAAAGGTCAGACCACAAATGACCATGTACCAGCGTGCAGCTCAGTTTGCCCCGTTTGCGGCTCTAACAGGGCATAGTGCAGCCATTAGTGAAACGGCAAGACTGACAGACAAGGTGATAGAACTCTCTGAGAGTGAGTGTGAAGTGCTCAACCAGAAAATCACATTACTTTTAGCGCACCTCGACGAACATCCGTATGTCTGCATTACATACTTTGTTCCTGACTTGCAGAAGGAAGGTGGCAAATATGAGACACATTCGGGTTCCATCAAGTCCTGGGATGAGTACGAACAAAGGATTACCTTCGACGACAACACGCAAGTCAAGGCAAATGAAATCATTGACATAAAAGGGGAATTGTTCGACAACAGAGCATTTTGAATGTCTATCACCGATTGAAGTGTAGCCACATAATGCACCTGTAGAAGCATCCAATAAGGCTGCCACTACAATTCTTAGTCATTACATGTAGAACTATGACTATCTATCCCGTCTGAAATCATTGCGCTCGTCCCCATGCCACCATGCTCCTAAGAAAGCGAACAGCACGCGGAAGACAACGACAATGACAACAATATCAAATATCTCATTCATAAGCGTTCTAATATAAGTTTGTAACAGAAATACCCATCTCTCTTGCCTTTCTTATGGTGTAATAAGTTCCTCCTCTTTCCCTACCATCATAATAGGCAATAATCTGTGCTGCATTGCATACCATAAACTCATCCCTGTCAAGGAAACACCTCGGATAATAATGTTCCGACAATACAATCACCTCGTCTGCTTTTTCTATAAGTTCATCGTAACACCTCCTGTCATGTGGTTTGAACCTGCCAGCCTGTCCTCTGAAAGGTATTGCGGCGGTGAGCACCATTCCTGGGTGAGAGAGCTTCAGGGACTGTACGGTCTGAGCTGCCATAAGGTCTATGCCTGTGGCAAATCCCGAAATGAAGTTTCTGATGCCATTGTCGTATGCTTCGACAATGGCTCGTGACAGACGTTGCCTGATAATCTCTTTTCGTGAGAAGTCATAGTAACGATGTCCTGTGAAGGCTGCTGATTTAGCCCTGTCAAATGAGTTGTTGTTTCTTTTTTTCATTGCTGTACATATTTATATGATGTCTTGCCGAGGAATATGCCATCTGTAACATGCGCCCCGACCTGTTCTAATTGATTACTATAAGCACAAAAGGAAGAGCCGGTTGTCACCACATCGTCCCAAATGCAGACTATCTTATTCTTGAAGAAATCTGCATCCTCCTCAATGTTCATACCCTCCTGTAATCTCTTCGTGCGTAATTCTTTCTTTACTTTTGTTCCATGAACGGCAGTACGTTCCCCTTTTACTCTTACATGTGAAAAACCATCAATGGCACCCGATAGCCTGCATACAAGTTCGGAGAAATACTTGTTGCGAGCCTCGTTTCGTTCCTGGCTGCTTGCAGGAACACAAGAGAAGACTACCTTGCCTATCTTGCGTCCATACTTCTTCACCAATATCTTTGCAACACATTTGGCTACTTCTGCATGGTTGTGACCATCCTTGAAGTCATAGATGATTTGTCTGTCAAAAACAGCATCAAACCCAATGTTTTTTATTCTTGCAGGATAGTAACGTAAGAAACTGCTTAGGTTCTTGTCTTCTTGTCCTTTGATGTAAACCTTGACCATGTTCATTGTTCTTCTGATTTTTATTTCCCTCTCGTTAAATCCTTTCGGACTGTGATTGGGAAGATTTTCTGCATTCAGAAGTGCGGTCAAGGCAATCAGACAAGTCTGCCGTGAAGAATACTCTTTTTCTGTGAAAAAGGAAGATTGTCCACGAAGCACGACTTGCCATTTTGCATTGAACAGTGATAACTTCGCAGAAAATTCTCCCTAATCACCCGTCCGACAGGAAGTAAAGAGCATCTTTACGTGAACCCTACATGATAGGACTTGCCAAGATAGTAAAAGAGGATGTACTGCTTTTCGCTCTTTGTTAGTCATTCGGGGTCTTATAAGTTTAGATACCACTCATTGATGTTCCACACCTCAATGTCATAATTCGTCTCATAGCCTTGGGTCTGGTAGGCAATTTCAAGTTCCTTACGGAGTATGCGCCTTGCTTCTGCTTTCAGCACACGTTTTGAGGTTTGTTCTATCTCGTCCTTGTCGAAGAACTCTTCCAACTCTATGCAATGGTTCTTCACAATGGCATTCACTGCCGCCCATTTGCTTGTGAAAACGCCTGCACACTTTCGATGGTTCATGCTATGCCATGCATCGGTTTCATAAACTACAAATATTTGTCTCATAATACTTTGTGATTATTAGGAATAGGCAGCATTGTAGCCACCTATCCCTAAAGTGAATTACTATCCAATCTCTGAAATGATGAAGTCAATATGACCAGCAAAGATGTCATCTGCCTTAATCTCATGCTCATTGCCTCGGTCGTTCTTCTCATCACCAATGAAAGTGATGTCTCCGTCTTTATCCATTCTGACAGCAAGGATAACCACGTCACAAGGCTCATCATAGTCGTATGCGGCTACGATGGGACATTCTCCCTCAAAGTGCCACTCATAGCCATCATCCACCTTTTCACCATGAAGTCGAAGTGCGGTTGCAAGTTCTTCCTGCTCTCTGTTTTTCACTTCCTGCACACTGTCATAGATGGAAAAGTCCTTCAGTCGTCCGCTACGTGTGGCGTGAACTTCTTCGCCGTTCTCCTTGTCAGTGTCATACTCATGGAACTGCACTGGCACAAAGTCGATGGGTGCTGCCATCCATGAAATGTTGTTCAACGAATAGCCGTGCTCGGAAAGGAACAATTCTATTTCGTCCTCCAGCATGTGGTCGGCTACGTTTAAAACCTCGATGCGCACGTTGGCGCTGTCCATTACGATAATCTTCATAATCTGATATATTTAAGGGTTATACATTAGTCTTTATCATAGAGCCGTGAGAGGAATGCTTGCAGTTCTGCGTCCTCAATCTCTGCAAGGGTGCAAGGCTTGAAATCCTTGTCCTGCTCAATCCTCAAAGTGCCAAGTCCGTACTCACTTGCATCATAGGTGATACTTTCCATTTCGGTTACAGACTGGTAGCCGTACTCCGTCTCTTGCAGTCCAGTAACGATGCCATAGAGCGTAAAGTCATTGCCTTCCTGCTGTCCTTCCATGATGTACCAGCGGATATTGCCAAGGTAAAACACAGCAATGCAGAGAGCATCCTTATGCTTGCCATCCTGTGAATAAAGAGGATAGTCTGCCAATCTCTTCTGCAACTCAGATGTTATCAGGCGGTTAGTCTTTGTTGCACACTCCTGGGTTCTTGCAGTGCTCGAACCTTGTTCGGCTCTGCTGTCATTGTTCTTTTGCATGTTCAAATCTGTTTTCATATCTCTAAGATTTTTTCTCCCTTTCGTTAAGTCCTTTCGGACAGGATTGGGAAGATTTTTCTGCTTTCAGAAGTGCGTACAAGACAATCATGCAAGTCTGACGTGAAGAATACTCTTTTTTGTAGAAAAAGGAAGATTGTTCACAAGGCACGACTTGCAAACTTGTTGAAGGACGCTATAACTTCGCAGAAAAATATTCCCGAAATCCTACGGACGACATGGAGGAACATTATAACTCAGAAAAGAAACCATAGTATCGCCAGAAAGGAAATCGGTTAAAACTGTATCGGGTGGGCTAATTCCAAATCATCTTGCTGTCAGTGGTGACAAAAGTGAAGTGTCATCAATACAAAGAGCCCACTTCAGAAAGAATGGAGTGTTTAGTTCCATCCTTACGGAAGTGGGCATGGATTGAAGACTTTTCACGTCACCACCTTTTGAGGAGGGTCTTCTGTTCATAGTCGTTAGATCTTGAATGGAAGACTCTCACCAAAATTGCAACATGGTTTGGGATTGGTGTGGGGCGAAGCATTATAACAGCTGGGTGGGAATGTCCTTGCAGACACCAACAGCCAGTGCGACAATAATGAACTCTTCGTCTATCTTTGATGACGGAATGTTCATGTCGCACCTTTGATAGAGAGGCTTCCTGCCCATAGTCGATACGCTCGACCATGGAGCAAGGAAGTCTCTCCATCAAACTGTTAGTGTTTGCGGACATCGGTGTGGGCGAAGGTTAAGCTAAAGAAAGGATTATACGTTATAGCAGGGAAAGAAGCATGTTGAAACGAGGACAGCCATCTTTATATAAGTTGAAAGAAGGGAGGGTCAATGAAGAATGCAGCTGTGAGCAAGAGCATCTTCTTGACGAATGGACATGCAGTATAGGCAAACTGATTAAGTGGGTAACGCTTGCGTCCCACCTACTCAGTTTGTTAGGTACCGCATGCCGTTTCGTGATGCTCCTTCCTGCTGAGTGACCTGGCTTTACGTCATGCTCTGCTGATATAAATGAAAGGTCTCTCAGGTGGAACTCCAGTTGCATCCTTCATGGTGTGGGGCGAAGCTGTATCATGGTAAATGAAAATACTCTGGAAAAAGGATAACTCATCGTTTTCGACGAGATAAGGATTATAAAGGTCTTACATAGAAGATTATACAGTTGTGTACATGTATTCACGTCCACATGAATACAACTACACAAAAGAATGATTGCCACCACCAGAACTGGAAAATCTGATAGTGGCAATCTTCATTATTTCAATAAACAAAGGAATAGTTCACGTTAAAACATAAATAAGACACCTTCATGGTGGTAATGACCATAGACCTATCCTCGGTGGTGAAACAGTATTGGTAGGAAGTTTCATCGGATGCAGATACGAGAGTGTAGTGTTTCTTCAGATAGTCTATTATCAGACGGCTGTTGGAGATAAGTTCCGTATCAATGACTGAATACAGGGTGCTGTCGCTTCGCA
>ERZ779843.317-NODE-317-length-75447-cov-9.972994_pt1 | contig 75447 bp, 83 predicted proteins | sample MGYA00511560_ERZ779843 | MGnify/ENA primary metagenome ERZ779843 (study PRJEB29588, sample SAMEA2158062) | human gut metagenome | biome: human gut; feature: human-associated habitat; material: faeces | place: Denmark | collected 2008/2010 ... | reverse complement strand
TCTGTAAACTTCCCCTCTTTGTCTCTGGGGTGTTTCCATTCTTCCCACGCATCCGAGGTTTTTGATTTTGCTCCGGACTCAGGCATTGGTGATGCCGGCGGCATTTTCTGAGGCAAAGCTGCCTCGGACGGCTGCGTTACAGGCATGCTTTCAGGCAGCGCGTTGTAGCCGCTGTTCAAATCCTCGCGCAAAACTTCCCTCACCTCTTGCGCTGTGATTACACCGGATTTTATGTAGTTTATGTCTGTACGGGAATTTATCTCACGCATTTCCGCACGTTCTTTTTCTGTCGGCGTGTCTATCGGATCAAAATTCGTTACATAGTGTTTATCAATATCAAATTCGGACTTCGCAAGCAGTCTGTAATGCATATCCAATATCGGGCAGTAATCCTGACGCTGGATTGACTGCTGGAGCTTACTGTAATTTCTGTCCTCATAACTTCCCGTTGATTGCCAGCCTTTCGGGGAGGTTTCCAAAAGTCTGGCTGACGGGACCCAGGATATTGCTGAGACAAGCTGATACCCGAGCATTGTTACGGCGTCAAAGTCTGTCAAAGAGGTATCAAGCTGACCTATACGCTGGTCTTTCTTTATTAAAAGCCAGCCCCAGTTGTTTCTGAGCCAGGACATAAGGTTTACTTCGCGGGAAAGCTTTTCCTCATCCGCAAGAAACGCATTCAAATTTCCCTCCACGTAATTCAATCTCTTGGACTGCGCAAGCATAGGGGCTTCTTTTGCGGTCTTGTGGGCCGAATAAACCTGCTGATATAACTGCTGCGGCAGAGGGTACCCGCCAAAGTAATATGTAGGCTTCAAAATATCCGGAACATCTCCGTATGTATTGAAAATAAACCACGTGTAATGTACAAGTGTTCCGTCAGGCATTCTGAACCAGGTCGGCTTATAAAAACGCTTTGACATAGGGTTCGTTGTTGCATCCATATCAAGAACAGGAGCCACCCAGATAGGTTCAAGCACAACCATGCCTTTGTATGACTTAGACGTGATAGCGTCAATATTAAAAGGTACGGAATAGTCAGCGTCTTTGACAAGCGGAATACACAGTGCCTGCCCGTATTTGCGTTTGTTTTCCGCAAACTTTTTGCAGATTGATTTTATCTTGTATTTTCCGTCATCGCCTGAAAGGTTTTTAAGTTTTTCGATTATGTCTTTATCTTCATCAGTTACATCATCTTCTTTGAGCAATAAATCATAATTGATAGATATTGCGTCATCGCAAGGGAGTGCAAGGCATTTATTTATAAGCCAATCCTGCGCTAGGATTGAGCAGTTATTAAAACCTATAAAACCGTTTGCCGCAAAGTGTGTAAAAATAACCTCTTCGCCCACAAAATTCGGGTTATAAACCTGTTGAAAAGTTTTAGCATCATAGCCGTCTAATCCGTCCATAGCTACGTTTATAACGCCGCCGTCAACTGCTACCTGTTGTATTGCAAAATCTTTTGCGGTTCTTTGTACGGAACATTCATAAAGCGCCTGCAAATCTGCTTTGTGACGTTCTATATTAAACGGAGTTCCTTTTGCCTCTTTTTTAATTATCTGTTTTGTGTTTTGTTTTTTATTGAAAAAGTTAAACATAATGCTCTTGTGGTACTCACTCCTGCTCTCGCTGTCTTGCTCGTTCGCGTTTAACGGGTCTGCAACGCCGCCGCCTGCGCCTTTACCTCTCGCAAAACAATTCACCGGATTGTTTTGCTCGGCAGAGTGCCCTCTGCTCACTCGCGCTTTTTTTGCTCCTGTGGAGTTTGCGAAACAAACTCTTACGTCGCCGATATTATGCTCGCCTGCTCGTCTTGCTCCCGCAAGCCGACACCGCGAGCACCGGCTCACGCGTTTAGTACTCAAACTCATCCTCCAGTGCGTAACGCACCGCGTCTATTGTGTGATTGTCTTTATCCGGAAATTTGCTTTTAATCTCCTCGTTTCTGTCGAGTTCAAGCGAATATTCGCTGAATTCCCTCGCAGCGTTCGGGCATCGCTCGGAGTCAATAATTATTTTCTTTAACCCTTGCAGACGCTTTATCCCGTAGCTCACAGAACCAGCGCCCTTGCGTGCGCCTCTGATAGGCAGTCCTGAATTTTCAAAATCATCAATACTTTTCGGTTCCTCGCTGTCTGCAACGATTTCGACAGATTTTGAGTGTTTTTTATATACCTGTTCTATCGCATCATCATTTGAAAGTCCGACTTGATAAATTTCATCAAAAATGTACAAACGCTTGTATTTGCGTTCATAGTGGACTTTTATCCAGACAAACGGGTCAACAGCGTATCCCCAGTCAATCCCCTCACAAATGTTGTCAAACCTGTTTATCTCCTCTTTAGTGATTTTTCTCAGTTCAACGTTTGTAAAGACGTTTAAGCCAGTGCCTACTTCTTCGCCTAAATACTCGTTGCGATATGCAAGCGGGTTTGAGGTTTTTAAATCTGCTGCCTCTATAAGAAACGGCTGTCCAAGCCACTCAGGCGGTACATCCAGATAGGTCGAATGGTGAACTCGCCTTGTTTTTTTTATCCTGCGGGCTTCTTTATTAACCCAGTTTTTCGGGTCTTCCGGCGGGTTGTAGCTGTAAAATATTAACGCCTCATCGCCGCCGCGTATAACTGACTGCTTGACATCCCTTATCTCTTTCATCCCGTCAAACTGTTTGAGTTCCTCAAACCACAGGATTTTTATATATCCGAAAGGAAGTTTTATTGACCTTGAATTTTCGGAGTCATCAAGACCATAAAACAGAATTAATTGACCTGTCGGCAAGTATTCAATTTTCAAAGGGTTTTTGTAGGCTTTGAAATAATCTCTTAACCCCAGAGAATTAATAGCCCAGAGTATCTGGTTGTAAACGGAGGTTTCAAGCTTGATGCCAACTTTACGGTAACATACAGCGTGAATTTCGGGGTTTTTTATGAGATTTAAAACAATCTCAACAGAAATAAAACTTGACTTTGTGGAACCTCTGCCGCCTTTAAGCCAGTATTCAAGATGTCCGCCCTGCTTGATATCCCGATGCACATCGTAAAATGCAGGACATATTAAAGATTTTAAGCTGATTTCTGTCATATGGCTCCTGTGGTACTCAGGCATAAGCCTTGCGTTCCTACGTCGCCATCGTAGTGCTTGTGTCGAATGCTCAACGCATCCGCCACACCGCACCGGCTCACGCGTTTAGATATCATCCTTTATAGTTATCGGGTTAATTTTTACTTCCTGTTTATCTATAGGCTTTTCACCCAGAGTATCGCGTATGGCAAGATAAGCGTTTACATCACCCTTTGCGGCCTTTTTGATAAGTGCTGCCGTGATTGAAATATCGTTTTGTTGACCGGTTTTTGTATCAGTTTCTTGCAAAGCCAATTCTAAAAGCTCACGCAGCTTCTTGCGTTCCCTGCGTTTTTCTCCGGATTTAATACCGCCTTTTTTGCCTTTTTCTCTTGCTTCGCTCTTGCTTCGTGCAGGCTTTAAATTTTTAGAGTTTGCCATAGGCTAATCCTTAACCTGCAAATTAACTAACCCCAGCTTGCCCTGCAAATCCTGCGCGATACCGTCAATGAGACTTACTTCTGCACGGGGTGTATCAGTTTCTTTTAACATTTCTTGCATCAGCACCAGAGAATCTATTAAAAGCTTCTGCATGCTTTGAAAATTACTTTTATCATCATCTGTTACTTGTGGTAAGAGGTTCATTGCACGTGCAAGATATTCACCTGACGGCAGCGGCAAAACCTCATTACCCAGAAGACAGGTTTCTTTTATTCTGTCAATAAAATCATAAAGAGCATCTTGAATACGATCTGCAAGCAGATGTTTGCCGTAAAAAGCCTCACCTTTGCAAGTGTAATGAATATCTTTAGCAAAGTTAGCAATCGCAAGTAAATAACAAATAAGTTTATTAATATTTTCCATAATTCACCAATAAAAAGAGCCCTATTCTATGCAGGGCTCTAAAAATCTTAGTTTTGTAAGAGAGTAAGATAATTTAAAAGGATTGTTCTATCTTTTTTGACATTCTAACAATAACTCATTTTCAAGGTGTAAACAAGTGTGAGAGGGTGGAGTTTTTTTTATCCCTATACGATATAAAAAAGAGGTCTTTATGACCTCTTAAAAACAAATGCTATGATATTTTATTTTTTTATCTGATTCACCGGAATACATAAGTGCTCGGGTTTCATTGTAAAGGTGCGCATATTAACCCCCTTTTTGTAAGCCGCTCTGCGCAAACGCTTCAGGTATTTTAAATCTTTTTCCCCGTTTTCCATAATAAGAACGCAGGCAGGCTGTCGGTTCGTTTGACGTCCATAATAAAGCGCCTGCCCGATACATTCCGCCCACTTATTGGCAAAGTCAAATTCTACCGCCATATCAGGCAAAAGACAATCGACACGTGTTTTGTCGGGAAGTTGATACTCCATAACCCCGCCGCGTTTATCACACCATGCTTTCTGGTATGTGGCCTCTGAATACAACCTTTTCGCCCAAGCAGGCGATATGGTTAGAATTAGCATACTTATTAAAACAATCCTTTTCATACATGTATTATACACTATATCTGTGAAAAATAACGAAAACTATAGCCATTAGGATATTTTTAAACTTCGGTATAATTCGCGAAAATGTGGGTAGAACATTCTATTTTATCCCAGCATTTTCTTTATTAAATCGCTTATCTTCCCGTTTTATTTATAGATAAAACCAGTATGATTGTTTAGGAATTAAGGAAAGGGAAGAAGATATGAAAAATTTGCATTTACTATTTAGCGATACTAAAGAATTCTTGTCGGATTCGGTGAACAGACTGGGAATCTTGGTTCTTTTACTTTGTGCTATTACCATTTGCGGGTTTTACGCTATTGAAAAAGAATTAAAAGAATGCACAAAGACAGTAAATTTCAGGTACTTTAATATTACAAGAAGTCTGGAGGAAATTCATAATGTGGAATTTAATACACGCGATGGCAGCTTGAAATTTAATCCCCGTACGATAATAAATACGCTTGACAAATAGTAAAAAGTCGTAAATAATATACATGTAACTATGTGGTAAGACCACAGAGCAACCGGATGTAATTCCTTAAGTGTTGCTGTTACCTAAAATTTTGCGAGAAGAACCGGATGTAATTCCTTAAGTGTTCTTCTCGTTCTATTTATGATAAAATTCTCTTATGAAAATTAATAGACATGATTTTATTGAATTTAGTAAAATTTATAAAAGGGTTATGGATATTGAATTATGTCTGAAAGAACGTCTAAAATTTGTTCTTACTGCTACTTTCCCAAATAAAATGTTCTTTAGATTAATTCCTTTTCTGAAAGCGAATTTTAAAAATCGTTATATAGAAGGGTATGGAAAAAATACACGAGACAAATTAATTGATTTAATTAATTCTTCAAAAACTGAGGAATACAAAATTAATGAATTCATTAATATGGCATATCTGTCAGATTTGTTAAAAATCCTTACGGAATATCCTGCTTTATATAAAGATAAAAATTTTGTAAAAAACTTTTATAAGCAAAGTATTAATTTTAATGATTTAAAAAAATATTCAGCAGCCCTAAAAAAATTACGCAATGCAATTATGCATTTTGACATTATTACTTATAAAAAGAATAAATCGAATTATATTATAGCTTTAGGTTATTGGGAAAAATTACTCAATTGTACATATAGTTTTATCCATATACTTCCGCCTGTAGAACCAAAGATTTCTCCTATTTTAAAACTGTTATCTCAATATGAACCTAATTTCTTTCAAATTAGCGATAGAATTATATGTGATTTGTATGATGAAGTCGCATTTTTAAATGGCAGACAAGTTAAAGATTTTCCAGAATACTGGTCAATAGTCAGAACATTTTATGATTTAAGAAGAAAATTTAATCCCCGTACAATAAATAATCTATTGAAACCTTAAAGTTTTGTTTAATGCGATTAAGTACATCCAAATCCGGTTTAGTTTTGCAGGTAACAAGTTTTAAATACGCGGGTTCAGATATTTTAAGAAGCTGAGCCATTTCGCGGTCAAGAAAATTATGTTGAGCTTGCAGTTCGGACAACCTTTTGCCGAACTGTGAGCTTTTTTCGTCTACGGTCGTATCGTTCTGGCGCTCGCCAGAGTATTTATTTGTTTTAGATATGTTTATATTAAAAAATTCTTCAACTTGCTCAATATTTTTTTGCTTTATTGCAGTACCAGCTTTTTTCTTTCGACTAAAACTTGCAACATCCATATCCCAAATAGATGCTAACGCTCTATTGCTGGGATTTAAATTGTATTTATTAAGTATTTCATATAATTCATCAATGTTCATATTGATATAATTTTAACCTTTTTATTGACAAAAAATTGATATTCTGTTATACTAAATTTGTCGAGAGAAATATTGATAAATATGTGAACAATAATATTTCAAAATCGGCGCATGTTCAATCGAATATTAATTTTTGTAAGGCGGCTGGAGCCAACCCAGCATAAAAAGGGACAATGCAAAGCCCGACAAGGATTACAGGCAGATTGAACAGCATAGTAAAGGGTTAGATTTTAAAGAAGGTCTTGAAAAGAGCCTTGCTTAGGCTCGGCTCGGCTATGCGAAAATTTTGTACTTTGAAAACTGAATAAAGAGAGCACCCTCAAAACCGCGGACTGTCCGGAATTGTCAGACAGCGCGTTACAAGCATAAAAAGACACAGACCTGAAATAGGCTGGCTATATAGGAAGATAGCATACAAAAATAAAAGAAAAAAGGAAAAGGGAGCTTGTGCTCCCTTTTTGCATAAAATTATTTATACATGAACGATGATACATTTTCAAAATTTATTATTAAAATTTCACCGGTTTTTTTACTTTTAAAAGTTACAGTAGTTCCTTCCGTAACAATATCTTTAATTGCTTTGTGCTGAATTACATTTCCTTCATTAATAATTATATCTTTACCACTGGTAAATATTTCAACCATCTTTTCTGCTGTTGTTGTCATACGAATTTCCTTTCTGTGAATAACACTTTAATAAATATATACTTCATTGGCCAATAGGCATATTATAACGTATCTAAGTGAGTATTTAAATTGTTTCATGAAGTTATATGACACATATAAAAAATTTTAGACATATGGCTAAAAAATACTGTAATTTATCTTTTTAACATCAGCTGTCAAGGATTACTTGACAGTTGCCTTAAGAACTTAGAAAGCCGACACCCTTGTGTTATCATGATTTTGACGAAATTATGAATAATACACAAAGGAGTGGCTTTTATGGAAATTATAACACAATTTTTAGCTGGTGAAACTTTTAATTATCTCATTTCACACTGGAGATTAGAAACTATGATTGCAATTATTGTATTTATATTGACTTATTCTTTTATGAAAAAAAAGAATAATGAATATAAAAAATTGAATGAAAAATTACTAAAAGATATGGCGCAAATCGCAGAATATCTAACCGAGATATACAAAAATTTAAAAGAAATGGAAGCTGAAAAAGATTTAGAATTAATGAAAATTTATACTAAAAAAGCAATTAAAAATGATTTAACGATTGAAGACATTGCTAAAAAAGCTTTAAGTGATTTTAAAAAGGCTGTTAAATAAACAATACAAATCTAAAGGACTTTTTAAGCATCGTTTAGCGGTGCTTTTTTTGTTGAAAGGAGAGGCGATGAACTATGTTGCACACGACTGCAGGAACAGTCGGCGTTCTGAAAGAAGTAAATATTACTGTAACAACCGCTGGGTTGATGTAGATATGACGGGAGCGACAACGCTCATCCCCACGTGGAAGTATTGCCGCGAGTGTTGCGAAAAACTCGGCATTGATTTTGAAAAACAAAAACCGTCTGATTATATGCGTGAAGAAGAAATACAAAAAAGAAAAATAAATTTGGCAAAAGGGAGAAAATCAAAACGTTTAATTTAAACAGGGCTACGCTCATCAATTTTGCGAGTTTAACCCGTTACCCTAGTCAAATTACCTGAAACAAATTTAACCCGTCTTAACGGTGATTAATACAGAATCTCCAAACACATAAACTCCCTAATTTATTAGGACTTTTCCAGGGCGTATTCCTCCTATCCAATCTTATACGCCCTTTTCTTTAGTTTTTTAGAAAAGACCGAATCTTTTCAGGTAGCCCGGCATTTCGTATTACTAACAACGACTAACCTTGTACTGCCGGGCGTCCTAAAGAGTTTTTGTCTAATATGAAAGGAATTTAGTTATGCAACAAGAAACAATAGGCGAATTAATCGCAACGTGCGCATTCTTTATGCCGCTGTTTCTGATGGCGGTATGGGGGGTGCTGTATGGCACTTGACGATAACTTCTTAAGGCTTGACCCTCAAAATTATAACACGGAGCTTGAAAGCCTTTTGGCAACAAGCTCTCTTTCTTTGGCTGACTGTAAAGCCTTATACCAAAACGGAAAAATAAGCAAGGAAGAACTCGAATACGCAAAAGGCTGGTTTGAGTTTTACAAGTAAGAAAGGATGAAAAAAATGAATCACTTAGCTACACAAGAAAAAGTACAGACAACAAACTTCCCGACAGTCGGACAGGAAATTGAAAAAGCAAGAGCTTTACAGGAAGTTCAGGGAGCAATTTTTATGGCCCGTCAGTTTCCTCGAAACGAAATGCTGGCACAACGTAAAATTATGGAATCTGCTAAAAGATTAACTCTGGCTGAAAAAGCCACATATTGTTACCCGCGCGGCGGACAGCAGATTAAAGGGCCGTCAGTAAGGGCAGCGGAAGCAATCGCTAAATACTGGGGGAATATTTCTTACGGAATTAAAGAACTTAACCAGAATACCGCAGAACATACCTCAGAGGTACTTGCATTCGCGTGGGATTTGGAAAGCAACGTAAGGGCTGAAAGAATCTTTAAAGTTCCACATACAAGATACACAAAAAACGGCGGTAATCAGGTATTAACAGACCCTAGAGATATTTACGAACGTATCGCAAATGACGGCGCAAGACGTAAAAGAGCCGTACTTTTAGAAATCTTGCCCGGTGATGTTGTGGAAGATTTCTTGAACGAATGCGAAAAAACTTTAATCGGTTCAAATACGAAACCTATGAAAGAAAGAATAACCGATATGCTCAAGCTGTTTGAGGAATTAGGAGTTACTCAAGAAATGATTGAAAAAAGAATCGGAACAAAATGCGATAACTTTATAGCCAAAAATATTGTTGATTTAGGTGGAATATATAACTCAATCAAAAATAATTTTGCACCGATTGAGCAGTATTTTGAAGTTCCTACAGCAGCAGAAAAGCAAAAAGAAGAAACTGAGGCTAAATTAAAATCTACCGGCAAAGATGGTAAGAAAAAACAATATGAGCCAAGTCAGGAAGAACTGGAACAGCTCGAAGAAATCTACGGAGTAAGAAATGAAGCTGAATAATGATAATTACTATTCACAAGAAGCTAATCAAGCCTATTTCAGCGTTTCTCAGGTCAAGGATTTTCTTAAATGCGAGGCTTACGCAATGGCAAAACTTGAGGGTGAGTGGGTTGAACCGCCCTCAACAGCCATGCTGATAGGCTCTTATGTTGACAGCTATTTTGAAGGAACACTGGAGGATTTTAAAGCCCGCACTCCTGAAATATTCAAAAAAGACGGCAGCTTAAAATCTGACTATATAAAAGCTGAAAACATTATTCAAAGAGTGGAAAAAGAAGAACTCTTTATGAAATGTTTGTCTGGAGAAAAGCAAGTAATAATGACCGGCGAGTTATTCGATACTCAATGGAAAATCAAAATGGACAGCTACATACCGCATGAAGCTATTGTTGATTTGAAAGTTGTTCAAAAACTCCGCGATGTTTCCTATAAAAACGGCTGGAAACAGAGTTTTATTGAAAAATGGGGCTATGATTTACAGTTGGGAATTTATCAGGAAATAGTAAGACAAAACACCGGAGAAACTTTACCTTGCATAATTGCCGCAGTGGATAAGCAGGATTATCCGGATTTGGATTGTATTTTAATCCCTGATGAACAACTGGAATTTCAACGTAAAGAATTGCGCTGGAAAATGCAGCGAATAATCGATGTCAAAAACTACAACGAAAAACCGAAACGCTGCGGAGTTTGCGATTACTGCAGGGCTACAAAAAAGCTTGAAAAGCTTATATTGCCTGATGACTTGGTTGTTTTTAATTAATACAAATGTCGACACAGGTTAAGGTCTAGGTAGAGCTAGCTTAATTAAGTAAATACGGGCGGTTCAATTCCGCCCCGCCTTACCTGTGGAAGGAGAGAAAATGCGAGAAGGTTATATATTATTATACAGAAAATTTTTAGATAATCCTTTATTAAATATTAAACCTTTTTGCAAAGGTTATGCTTGGATTCAACTTATTTCATTAGCAAATCATACATTAGGATACATCAGGGTTAAAAATGGAACGTTAGTTAAAGTCCAACGTGGAGAGTGTGGCTATTCCGAAAAAGCCCTCGCTGACTTGTTTGGATGGTCAAGAAATAAATTAAGGCGATTTTTGGAACAACTAAAAAATGAAAAAATGATACAACAAAAAATCGTTGAAAATCACAGTATAATCAAGATTTTAAAATATAACCAGTATCAAACGATACAACAAAAAAAACAAAAAGAAGACAACAAACGAAACAACAAACGGACACAAACAATTAATGAAAATAAAGAGAGAGATAATAAATTATCTCTCTCTATAGAGGAGAGAGAAATTTTAAAAAAATATCTTATCGAATTAAACGAAAAACGAAAAAATAAAATTGAAGATTTAGATGCCTATATCAGGAAGCTTATCGAAAACGGCGACTGCTTAACGAAATTGGAAAAGGCAAAGAAAAAACTTGAACGGCAAAAAGCAAAAGAAGTTATTCCGCCTGCCGAAAAAATTGAAAAATCAACACCAGAAGAAGATGAAGCAGGCTTAAAACTAATGCGAGAAACATTACAAAAAATTAGAAAGAGAGGTTAAAAATGACACAAACAGCAGCAAAAGAGAAGAAAAGCTCAACAACAAACAGTAAACAGATGTTTATCAATAGTGTAAAGATAAACAATGACAACACTTCTACGATTTATTACCGTACGACTTGCGACAGTAACGCGCAGGAAGTTTATTATACCGGTAAGGAAGAAGTGACCGAAGAATTTAAAAACGCTTTTCAAGCAACTGTACGAGGGTTTACAAGTGTTATACCCCGTCTAGCTCCGGAAGGTTCAAAAATCACAATGAACGTTATCAAGTTTGATTATGGCAAAGATGAATTTTTAAAATCTGCCTTGTATTCAATCAAATATGCATTTAATGAACAAAATAACGCGGTGATTAATATTTCAACTCCGCAGCTCCCGATTTACAAGGAAGGAATGGAAAACACATTTACAATCTCCGGAAAGGATGAAGAAGCCTTACATGAAGTTATTGCAAAAGCAAAAGCCTACATCAACGGCGAAACAAGAACAAAACAAATGAAACTTGTTGTAGATAACACAGAAGCTTAAACAATAATCCACGAGGAGAAAATATGAGGATAGAGTTTACATTGTCAGTAACACCACGTACTAAGAAAAACTCGGGACAAATAGTAATGCGGGGTAAATACCCCGTGTTACTCCCCTCAAAACAGTATCTGGCATTTGAAAAAGAATGCATGCCATACCTTAACCACGTTAAAGATACTGCCGGTGTTATAAATTACCCCGTAAATGTTCAATGTATCTTTTTTACAGAAACAAAAAGGAAAGTAGATTTATCCAATCTTTTGAATGCTGTTGACGACGCAATGGTAAAATCGGGGTTAATTCTTGACGATAACAGGGATATAATCGCGGCGCATGATGGCTCGCGAGTTTTTCACGACAAATTTAACCCCAGAATCGAAATAGTTATTTCCAGAATGGAAAAATATCAGCAATGGAATGACACTACAACCGAACAGCAAAAACTTTTATAAAGGACGAAATATGAAAGAGAAAACACGAGAAAGAAAATTAACACTAAAAGAGCGAAAAATGATAGAATTAATTGCCCTTGGGCTAACCGATAACGAAATTTCAGAAAAATTAAAACTAACATTCGGGCAGTTCCGCTATATGATTCAAAAGACATTTTTAAAAACAAATTCCCTTAATCGTCCTCATCTGATTAACTGGGCGTTTAAGAACGGGGTTTTAAAGGTGGAGTAAATCTGGACAAGAAGGGGCTTTTAAATATGTTTGAACCGATAACGACAGCACGGCTGAATGAATATACGGATAAAGTTAAGGAACTCGATAAGCTGCTGGAAAAGAAGAAAAAAATCCTTGAACGCGCAGCAGGAACCCATGGCGTGGATTATTCAAAGATAAAAGTCACCGCAGGGAACGGAAATAGGACAAGCGAGCAGGAACGCTGCGCAATGGCGCTTCAAAAGGTTAACGCTGAAATAGAATTCATTAAACATAAATGTTTCGGAGTTTACGGGATTTTAGAAGAGCACGCGGTTATAAAAACACAAATAGCGCGCATTCATAAGTGGAATTACAGAAAAGTTCTTGTCTACAGATACCTTGAAAAATGGAAATGGTCTGAGATTATTCAAGATTTTTTTGAATTTGAAGAGGATTACGACACGGAAAAAGACGGAAAATACTGGGATATTGTAATGTACTGGCACCGGCGGGCACTTGAGGAACTCGAAAAAGTCAGCAATAAGCCGTATATTCCGGCATTACCTAAACAAATAAGAATTGGAGAAAATGGAAAATGTTAAGCATAGAGGAAATAAACTTGTTGCAATCTCAGAATGCAGCGCTCAAAAAGCAAAATGAAGATTTGCAAAAGGAATATCGGAACCTATCAAATCAGTTAAAAGATTTAAAAGTAAAACTTAAATCGGAAAGAGTTAGGAATACTAACTTAATGAAAAGAAACTACGAGTTAAACCAGTATTTTGGAATAAAAGGGAACAAAAATGACAGATAAAGAACAGATAATAATTGACGGCGTCGATGTGAGCGGGTGTGACCAGATTTTTAAAGATAGTTACAATGCTATTTGTTGCAATAATTTCAATAAAGATGACAGACCTTGTTTACCTAGGCGTTGGCAATGTCGTTACTATGTAAAAAGTATTGAAGAACAACTCGCCCGGAAAACGCAGGAATGCGAATGGTTAAGAACTAAACTTGAATATTATATTGAGAAAACAAAACAATTATTAGATGATATCGACAATAAAGATAGGTTTAATAGTGAATTACAGCAGGAATGCGAGGAGCTGAAAGAGAAGATTAAACAAGTAAAAGATTTTAACGATAAGGTTTTGTATGGCAAGGATGAATTATATAAAAATTGGAGAGAGCAATTAGATAAAACAAATCAACTCAAAAAAGAAAACGAGGAGCTGAAAGAGTATAAAGCTGTAGTTGACGAATTAGCTGGCAAACAAATTATTTTGACCAATAAAGATAAAATGCCGAAACTTTACGAAAATGCCAAAGATTTAAAGCTCAACCGCTACCGCAAGGCTCTTGAGGAGATTGAGAGGATAGCAACAACATTTAGAGCAAGAGAATCTTCTTATCATAATGTTCTCGACATCATCAGCAAGGCAAAGGAGAACAAACAATGGGATTAGATATAAAAAGCTATCATTTTTCTTATAATACTTTGCACCTCTTAAGGCAATTCGCTTTGGACTATGAAGGTATAAAAATTCCAATTATGGATTTTTATAACCAAACATTAGTTACAACAAAAAAATTCAAAGAATTCATTTGTCATTCAGATTGTGAAGGTATTTATATATCCAAATCAAGTAAACAATATAACAAATACAAAAAGAAAATAAAAAAGATGTATGGGTCGTTATTTTGTTATTTTGGTGATTTAGACAAATTAAAAAAAGAGGTATCAGAATTGAATGATTATATTTTAAAGAAAACACAATCCTCTTTTTTGCTGAATTCAGCATGGACTTGCTTTTATAACGATGTAATGGCAGCTAGAAAAATTTTGAAATTTTATTAAAGGAGAACAAATGAACATAGAAAAAAGTATTGATGACATAATAGATGAACTAAATTCAATAAAGGATAATTTTAAACCTTCACAGTCAATGACTGAATTCTGTTATAATTTTAGACTTGCATTAATTTCAAAACTTGAACAAGCAGGCGCAATATATGACCCGACACTGGAGTCTGAATGGGACGCACTCGGTAATAACACTACAGATAAAAAGAAATTCTTTGCATTCAAAAAGTCTGACGTCCCGACTGAACGGGAAATTCTTAACAGTTTAGACAGCGTTCGCAGAACTCTTTCAGATTATATGGCGGAAATTGGCGATTTGAAAAACTTATATTTCAATATTCAGAAAATTGAAGGCTTAAGAGACCGTGACGCATTTTCTGATTTAATCAGAGGAATTTTAGTCGCGAAAGAGGTGGATAATGCAAGATAGATTTTACTTAAGATATGTATATAATAACAAAATTTATGATGTATTTGCTGTCGATTTTTTTAACAAAACAGCACAACTGGTAAGTCTTGATAGGGCTGAAACGTTATTTGCAAAAGTTGATACAGATAAACTCATTCAATGCACGGGCTTACGCGACAAAAACGACAAGCTGATTTTTGAGGGCGATATTGTTGCAGATATAAGTAGCGGATGTGTCGCAACGATTGAATATCTTTCATCTTCTTATAGCCTTATGGCACATATAAGAAGAATGGACGACTTTATTCCTATTGAAGAAATTTGTTATACAGGAGCAGAAGGTACACCTTTTGAAGTCATCGGCAACATCTACGAAAACCCTGAATTATTGGAGGATAGATGCGACTCGATATAGTTACAGCCTTTAAAATATTCAATTATGGTGTAGATTACGGTCAACTACTTATGGAACAAGAGCGAGAGAATGAAGAATGGGCAGATGCATTTAATTGTTGCCTTGTTTCTCGTAAAACGGCAATGCCGGCGATGCCGATTGAACGCAGACAAGCACATAGTGAAAATTGGAAAAAAGCAAAAAGACAAAGTATTGATGATTTTAAAAAATTGTTGTTTAAAATTTCTGGGAGATGTGAAAATAATGCTAACATTTAACGTTAAAAAAGAGTGGTTTGAGAAAATCAAATCGGGCGAGAAAACACACGAGTATAGAGAAAGAACAGATTATTGGTACCGTCGATTATTTTATTATTGGTATAAAACAGAATATAAAGAGTTCTTTGATGACAAAGAAACAATATGTTTTGCTTGTGGCTATCCTAAAAAAGATGATAAAGAAAAAAGGTTATATGCAAAAGTAAAGTCTGTAACTATTACTTATGGTAAGTATACCGATTTAAAAATTAACAACCCAGTCTTTGACATAGAATTTGAACTTATAAAGGAGAACTTATGACAATAAAAGACTTATCGCGTGAGCTGTGCGAGATTTGCGGGATTAAGCCTATGTATAGGCTTAAAGATATAAATGCTCTTTATAATGAAGATATGTATAACGAATTTTGTGAAATGAGATTAAATAAAGGATTACTTATACCTACAGGTACAAAAGCTATTTTTCCCGACTTCACGCCCGAAAAGCAACTGGAGTTAATTAAACTGATTGCTCAAGATAATAGAGGTTTTCAGGCCGTTCATTTCTCTGAATGGACTTGTGAAAGTTGTCACGATAGTTATAACCGCAATTACTTTTTAAAATGGGCGCCAGGTGCAACTTTTGAAGAAGCACTAGCTAGACTTTTAATTTTACTAATCAAGAATAAACATTTGAAAAAAAAGGAAGTAAAGAGGATTTTGGAAGATGATTGACAGCGTAGCGAGAGAAGTTTCGTTGAGGTTTGTGGTTTACCCGAATAGAGTTCAAGCGGGAAAAATGACAAAAGAGCAAGCAGACAGAGAAATTCAGCTTATGCAGATGATTAAAAACTCCCTAAAGAAAATATATGACAAAAAAGCCCCTGAAACTGTTCAGCAGGCTTTTTTTGATACTGACGCCTTTAAAAAGAAATCGTATGAACATTGGAAGTAAGGTCAAAAGTTATTTTATGCAACAAAACTTCATGAAGAAAATTTCATGAAGTTTTTTAAAAAAGGAGAAAAAATATGAAAAATAATGTTATTAATTTTGAAAAGAGTAAGATTGATTTCCCAAAAGATTTGATAAGTTTTAAAGATTTTGCTTTAAAGTATGATATGAAAGTGGGTTATCTTTATAAGCTTTGCAGTAAAGGTCAAATCAGCCGTCATAAACGCGGTGTTTGGAAGATTTCAGAAAGAGAAGTTTTACAAGTATTACAGAGGGTAGTATAATGGCAGGGATAAGCAAGAAAAGAATAAAAACTAAAAAAGGCATAATAACTAAATATACAATAACTTATAGAGATATTTTTGGAAAACAGCATACATCAGGACTTTATGAAACAATAAAAGAAGCAAAAAAACATTTGATGGATTTTGAAAATATTAACCCTGAAAAGCAGAATATAACTTATGGAGAAATTTTTCAATACTATTTAAACAAAGCCAGAAAAAAATATGCACCTACAACAGTTGAAAATTATGAAAGATATTATAAAAATCACTTCCAGAAAATTTCTGGAATACGATACAATAAAATTGAATCAATTACGTGGCAAAGTTTTTTCGATAATATAGCACAAACAAGCCCTCACGTAGCACAAGATTGTCTAAAAATGGGTAAAGCGGCTGTCAATTATTGTATAAAGCACGGGCTAATCGAGTATAATGTGTTTAATAAAGTAGAAAAGCCAGAAGTGCCTAAAGCGGATATAAATCATTTAGCTGTAGATGAACTTAAACAGGTCTTAGCTGAATGCAAAAGTTCATATTCCGAGCATTATGCTTTACTTTATACTTTTATTGGTACTGGAGCAAGAGAAGGTGAAATTTTTGCATTAACAAAAGATGATTTTAATTATGAAGAAAAATCAATCACAATAAATAAACAATTTACAAGAAATCGGCTGGTTTCAAAAGTAAAAACCGCAAGTTCAAACAGAACAATTTATATTTTTGATGACCTTGCAGAAATATTAAAATCTCATATAGAAACTTTAGATAAAGATAGCCCTTTGTTATTTCCTAATAGAGCAGGCAATTACATAAATGCAAGTAATTTTAGAATAAGATTTTGGTACAAATTACTAAAACTATGTAATATTAATAAACGGGTGAGATTGCATGATTTGCGAGGGTCATATATAGATATGGTACTATCAAGCGGTTTAAGTATAAAATTCGCACAAAATCAAGCAGGGCATTCAAAAAGTGAAACTACGTTAAATGTATATGCACGCAACAATCACGATATGATAAGTAAAGCTACGAGAAAAATAGATGAAATATTCAATCAAAAATGTGAGCAAAATGTGAGAATAACTAAAAACTCAAGAAATAATAAAATTTTATACTTTCCGAAAAGGCAGACAGGCAAAGCCTTTTAAATGGAGCGGAGGACGGGACTCGAACCCGCGACGTCAACCTTGGGAAGGTTGCATTCTACCACTGAATTACCTCCGCTTATAAAATTATTTTAATACAAGCATATAAAATCTTCAAGATTATTCTTTTAATTAGCTAAAAAGTCCAATGTCATTTATTAATCTCCATTATAAACTTTTTTATAATACGGAGGTTAATATGTCCAGAATTACATTACTGATAAGCCTGTCAATATTTTTAATAATAACGGTATTTGCATTTTTACAGACAGCCAAAGCTGAAGAAATTCACTTTAATAATGATATTTTCATTTTAAAATACAGTACTTTATCAAATATAAATAGGGGTTATGAAAATGAGTACTTTTTAAAAAATGAAAATAAAAGCAACTGGACTAAAATGATAGGAATTTATTACTATCCTGAAGTAAGCAATCCTTTAAAATTCGCAGATAAAGAAAGCAAAAGTATTGAATCAAATGAGATAAATGTTCTTTTAAAATATATAGAAAATAAAAAAGCAGACAAAGCTGCTTTAAGTTATTTACAAAACGGTTCAAGTAACGGCAAGAATTTTTTTGAATACAATATTTTTAAATATGAAAAACATCCTGATAAGGGCATGATGGCATTACGCTATGCAATAAGATATTTCTTTAATAACAACGATGAGATAACAACACTTGCCGGTAAAGTTAAAGCAGAAAATGATGAATATTTACAGAAAATTATTGAATCACCTATTCCTCCGGTAATTGAAAAAGACATTAACGAGAATTAAATATAATAAAAAAGAGCCCAATATTTAGGCTCTTTTTTATGGAGCGGGAGACGAGGCTCGAACTCGCGACATCCTCCTTGGCAACAATTTTATATATTAATTAACTGTTTTTACCAGGTGCCGAAAGCTCAATAATAGCATATTCTCACTCCATTTTAAGTTTTAACTAGAATAAAGTTTTTTGATAATTTTTACTATATCAGTGAACATTTTGTGAACCTGTTTGACATATAACAGTTAGACATATTATATTATATATAAAATAAAAGACAAGTTTGTTAAAATTCCGTTATAAATAATAGTATTGAGCAAAACTTATGCTATGATTTGCTTATGTCTGGAATTGAATTAATTAATGTTAATCCTGAAGAATGGACTGAAATTCAAGGCTTTTCATCAAAGGGACGCCGCGTAAAGAGTTGGTATGAAAGAATTTCCGATGGTGAAGTGTATTTATACAAAGAACCCAAAATATATTCAAGTATCAATTTTGTTACAAAGGAAATTTGGACAGAACTGTTAGCTTATAAAATAGGAACTTATTTGGGATTAAATATTCCGGAAGCTATTCCAGCAACAGATGGCGAACATTACGGCATCCTCATAAAAAGTTTTTTAAAGCGAGGAGACGCTGGTATGCCTGCTGTTGAATTGGCTGAGGCAAGTGATATTTTAAGTGCTTTGAAGATTAATTTATATCATAACTTAAAAACGATTAAAATTTTAGCTTCATATCAGGCTATGGAAGATGATATGTGGATAAAGTTCCGTCAGATGTTAATATTCGATTGCCTAATCGGGAATAACGATAGACACGATGAGAATTGGGGTATTTTATACGGTTCAACAATCTCAAAATTAAAATTGGCTCCAATTTATGATAATGCATCCTGCCTTACCGCAGGCGAAACAGAAGAAGCTGTTGTACGATTGTGGTCTGATAAAAATAAATTAGAACAATTTGTTAACAATAGTAAACCTCCGAATTTATACTTAAATTCATCTGATAGTAAACACTATAAGCACTTTGAGATAATGAAATACCTAATTGATACAGAACCTGATATGTCAGATTTGATTTGTGACATGCTAAAACAAGATTATTTGAGTTATACTAAAAGTATACTAGCTCAGATACAACAAATGGATGTTCCTGAAATTTATAAACTATCAGATACTAGGTGTAAGGTCATTCTTAAAATATTAGAACTCAGAAAAGAAAAATTAAAGGACTTAATAAATGTGCACTCTTGATACAGATAAAATTTATCTGACATGGCGGAAAGATGTTGATAGACCTCGACATATTATTGGAATTTTGCAGAGGGATAACAACAATTATTCTTTTATGTATTCTGAAAAAAATGTTGCTATTGCGGCTCAAGAAGATGATTTTACGTACTATCCGGCTTTTAATGAGATTAATAAGGTATATACAGATAATGTATTAGAAATTTTTAAACGTCGTCTACTTAATCCGCAACGCCGTGACTACGAGGACTTTCTTAATTATTGGGGTGCTATCGGGTATAAAGAGGATACTTTTTCTCTGTTAGGCTTAACTGGAGCAAAATTATTAACTGACAATTTTGAATTTATTGCACCTCATGAGGAATGTCCTGCAAGATTTAATACGGATGTTTCCTGGCTGAATACAAAGTCAAAATATGTTGTAGATAAAATTAGGCAGCTTACTAATAAAGAGATTGAAGAAAGACTTTCTTTAAAACAAGAACCTGAAAACTCTTATGATGATAAAGCAGTTAAGGTATTATTTGAGCAGGAACTCCTGGGATACCTTAAAAGTATCCACTGTGAAAATGTTTTCAACGCAATCAATAAAGGTAAAATGGTAAGAACACAGGTTGCAAATATAATTAAAAATGGAACAATAAAAGAGGTTCTTTTACGAATTAATATTGATTAGAGCTATATTACAATTTACCTCTTTAGCTTTAGCCAAAATTGTGCCTAAATCCCAAAGTTCATATTTTGTAATTTAGTAATAAGCTTTGTTAGAACTCTAGCGATTCTTATCTTTCGGATAAGAGCCGTTTTTTTTATTATTACATACAAAAAAGAAATAATAGCCTGAGAACTACCTGACATCTAGTCAGTTAGTTTTTATTATGCAAACATTCTTTGATGCCCGTAAATTTTAAACATTTCTTCGTAAATTTTATATTAAATAAAAACGAGGGAGTATGCCTATAAGAAGGGTTCCGAATTCAAATTTAGTAATCAATAATCATATATACACTCGTCAAGAACTTGCTGACACATTAAAATGTCCTCTTCAGCGTATAGTTGCTTATATTCGTGATGGTTTGGAATGTTGTGATGAGGAGTGCCAAGAGATCTGGGGTAAAGATTTAAAACGATATGCTGAAAAAATTCGACGACAGAAACAAAAAGTAGAAACAGACGAAATTCATTGTAAACATTGTAAAAAGACTGTTAAAATTGCCAATAGGAAGATTACTGTTAAGGAATACCCCGAACAAGTAAACAAATCCGGAGTTTACAAGATTTTAATCAGTGGTAAATGTGAGATTTGTGGTTGTATTTGTGTCAAGTTTAGTTGGAGTAATCATTTTGTAGAGCTACAAGATACGTTTCAAATTGTAGAAACTTTTGACTAATATTTTTATTATTATATTTTTATTATGGGCGGAAAATTTTTCACGCCCATTTTTTATAGATTTTAAGGGCATAAAACTGTGTAAAAAGTGTAAGGAATTTTTTAGTATATCATGCCCCCTTACGCATAATTTATGCTAATATATTACTATGAATAATAAGCCAAATCTCAAAGAGCAAGCTCTAATTGAAGAATACTGTACTTATTTATGTATAGGAACACGAGAATCATATGATAAAAAAACAATTAAACAGTATCGAGATGACATTTGGGAGTATTGGGAAATCACAGAATTCGCAAATTTAAAAGATTTCAATGCAGACCAAAAAACAGAAGATGAGCAGAGTTGCCGCGTTTTTTCGATATATTTTCAAAGATGATGTTATTAAACCAAAAATCAGTGAGGCTTTAGAAGTCTTACAGTTGACAACAAAAGAGAAAGGACTTCTCTCGAAACAGGAAATTCGAGAATATCCGACTATTGAAGAATTTAATGAAATGATTGATTTTCCGGTAAATGATGATGTTGACAGGAGGGATAAAGCCCTATTATGTTTTCTGTTACTGTCTGCGGGCAGGGTTGATGCTGTTAGAACTTTACAGTTAGGAGCGTTAAATCCAAAAACACTGGATTTAGTACAGGATCCAACAGAGGGCGTTCATACAAAACGTAACAAATATATAAGAAGCACCCTATTCCGTTTTGATAATCGGTATATTGATATAATCAAAGACTGGCTTAGATTTTTAATTGAAGATAAACAGTTTAAACCTACAGACCCATTATTCCCAAAATTGGTACAAGGAGAAAATAATAAGGCAATTTATGTTTTGTCAAAGGAATTTTATTCAACACAAACAAAAATTAATGAAATAATTGCAAAAAGATGTAAGGATAAGAATATTGCGACTTATTCAGCTCATGAATTTCGACATTTGGCAGTCGATACGGCTTTTAAGTTGGCAAGAAGCGGACGAGATATAAAAGCAATATCCCAAAATATTGGTCATGCATATCTTTCGACGACCTTAAAACAGTATGCCAATATGCAACCTCGGGAATATATGCAAATAATCAGAAATTTAACATTCAATGTTGATGAACAGTCAAGAGTCTGTGATTTAACTGATGCAGAACTAATGGAACTCTTAAAGAATAGATTTGAGAAGAAACGAAATTTTTAAGTGCAGAATATTGACGGAATGAAGCATCAAATGATAAAATAGTTTATCACCGCTCATAAATTTGAAATATAAAAGCACTCAGAAGGGTATAAAAAATACCTCTGTTTTGTAATGAAAAAATGAAAGGCGGTGCTTATGTAAATTTGCATGAAATTTAGTTTTTAAGGTAAAATAAATTTATGAAAAAATTAGTTAAAGATCTTTTTATAGTTTTAGCTTCAACAATGGTGATAACTGTATGTACAGCGGCAGAAACCGTCAATCCATCTTTAACCCGAAATAATCAGGAATACACAGCCGAAAATTTGAATCCAATCGACAAAGCTGAAAGAGAATGTATTTCAAAAACTGCTGATACTTATGAAATGAACATATGCAGCCAAATAGCTCAACAGTCCTGGGAAAAAGATATACAGAAAACCCTAGCCGAATTAAAGAAGATTTTAAATCCGGAAGATTATAAGAAGTTGCAGAGCTCTCAAGTATCTTGGGAAAACTACAAAAATAAAGATTATAATTTGATAGACTCTGTGGTTTCATACAAACAGGGAACAATGTATTTGAATTTTCGAGAAGGCTGGAGAACAGAAATTGTAAAACAAAGGGCTTTAATCCTGAGAGGATATTTGAATACTTTGAAAGAAGACTAATTTAAATTTATTTTGCCTTGTTTTTGCAAACGTTAAGTTTGCATTTGTATTTTAGTTTAACAAGGAGAAAATTACATGAACAATGACGATTTTGAAAAAATGTTAAAATTTGTACTACAACGTGAAGGTGGTTATGTAAATGACCATAACGACTTAGGCGGGGAAACAAATAAAGGTATTACACATAACACATATAACAGTTACAGAAAAAGTAAAGGATTACCAATCCGAAGCGTAAAGTATATTACAGATGATGAAGTCAGAGATATTTATTACAATAATTATTTTAAAGCATCTGGCGCAGATAAAATAGAAAATCCACAACTTGCTTCTTATGTTTTTGATACGGCTGTTAATATGGGAGTATCCAGAGCAAAATCATTTTTAGAGCAAAGTCATGGAAATACTGAAACTTTTGAACAATTGAGACGAGCTAAATATGAAGAATTTGCTAAATTAAATCCAAGTCAGCAAAGATATTTACAAGGCTGGAATAACAGAGTTACAGCAGTTAAGCATTTTGCTGAAAATACCTTCCCAGGTTTAGCAGACAATAAATCTTCAAACCAAATTTTAAAAGTTGGCATAGAGATGAATGTAGACAAAAATGGCAATCCTATTTTCACCCCTCAAGAAATAGGAGAAATGAGTCGGGAAGAATTTGAAAAGAACCTTCCAATAATAGAACAGCAATTAAAAGACGGTTTAATAAAACCAAAGGCGCAGGAAGTAGATTACAGCGGCTACCTGAACCCGATAAGCGGTAACGGTAAAATCTTTTCCCGAGAAGCCATCTCACAAATGACAGGTGATGAATATTTATCAAACGAACCTGAAATCATGGCACAGTTGAATTCAATAGGAATACCAACTGAAAATGAACTAGAAACAGCAAGCTTTAACGGCGGAACGGTTTATGTAAGACCATACACCCGTAGTGACGGCACCGAAGTCAGAGGTTACTACCGCTCAGTATAAATGTCAAAACGGAGTTAATTACTCCGTTTTTTAATTCCTGAATTTTATATTAAATAAATGCACAAAACAGACCATATAGATGTAAAAGGAAGGAAATGATATGAAATATTTGGTAGAACCTATCAGGGATAAGAAACAGATAAAAATAATAGAAGAATATTTAGCAAAGAAAAGTAAAAGGAACCGGTTGTTGTTTGTTTTAGGTTGTAATTCTGGATTACGTGTTTCAGATATTCTGTCTTTGGATGTAAAAGATGTCCGCGGTAAAACCCACATAGAATTAAATGAAAAGAAAACAGGAAAATGCAAACGTTTTCCAATCAACGACAAATTGAAAAAACTAATTAATGATTTTATAAAAGACAAAGAAGATGACGAACCGTTATTTTTGAGCCAGAAACGCCATAGATTAGACCGTTCACAGGTATACCGAATGTTGAATGAGGCAAGCAAAGCTGTCGGAGTAGATGTTAATATCGGGACGCACAGTATGCGAAAATCCATGGGATATCACCATTACAAGCAGTTCAAAGATGTTGCAATGTTGCAGATGATATTCAACCATTCATCTCCTCACATAACCCTTAGATATATCGGGATAAACCAGGATGAAATCGACAACAGTTACCGTCAGTTTGAGCTGTAAATACACCATAACAAGATACATTAAAATATTCAAAATGGTGTTTTTCCAACCAATGTTAAAATAATAACATATTTTTGAACATGTTTCAAGAGAAGAAACTAATCAATATGATGTATTTTTATAAAAAAAACAGAGATTTAGCGGGTTAAAAGAATAAGAAGTATCAAGCCTTTTCAGCTTAATACACCATTTTGAATATTATGGTGTATTTAAAATAAGGAAATAGCTATGTTAAATAAGAAGAAGATACTTGCAGCAATGGTCATAACGGCAGTATTGGGAACCGCAAATATTGTATGCGCAGAGGGGACAGATGAAAGCTTAAATATTCATGAATTGACATTAGAGGACAAGGTTTTTGAAAATCAGCAGAATAATTCAACTGAAGGCATAACTGTCAAGATAGATAATCCCGATTGGCAATATAATGCAGAAACAAATTATATAACCAAAACTGACGGAACGGAATCTTTTTACTTACCAAATCTTATAATGGAAAGTGACAGTACAGACGGTGTTATCAAAAATCCGACTACGGGTGAGATTATTGGACAAGTTTCAGGCATAGCAAACGGTGGAGCAATTAATGCTATTGGATATGAAAATATAACAGTGAACTGTTCAAAATTTACTAACAACCAAATTAACTTATCCGGCAAAGGTATAGATTCAGAGCAGATGGCAACATATTCAGGATATGGTGGAGCAATCAGTGCAAATGGAAACGTAACTGTTAATAATTCTGAATTTACAGAAAATAAAGTTTCTGTAAAATATACGGAAAGTTCGGAGAATACATCAGGAAACGACACAAGAGAACAACGGGTAACTAATGGGGAAGTAGGAACCGGCGGCGCAATTAATAATAGAGGAGAACTTACTGTTACAGGGTCAAAATTTACAGGAAACTATGCTGCATATGGAGGTGCGATAAGCAACGACGGTACAACAATAATCAAAAATAGTGAATTTAATAATAACACATCTAATTCATTAGTAACAAGAAAAACGACATTTACTTACAAAGGTGAAGAGCATACAAAAGACAGTACCTGGTATAACGGTAATGGTGGTGCAATCTCTTCCACAGGCGACTTAACAATAGAAGACTCAAAATTCAATGGTAATATGGCTGCGGAGTCCGGCGGGGCTGTAAACTCTTATGGTAATGTCACAATAAAAAATTCTGTATTCAATAACAATATTGCAAAATCAAAGAGTGATGAAGGATATTTCTCCGTAAACGAGCAGGGTGAAGTTATATATAATGATAGGAGTTCTGTTGACGGTATGGGTGGCGCGATAGCCGCAAACGGAAATGATGAGCATAAACTTACTGTAGAAAACACTCATTTCGAAGGAAATATTTCAGGCGAAGACGGCGGAGGTGCAATAGCAACTTTTGTTAATACAGAAATAAACAATTCTATTTTCAAAAACAATAAGTCTGACGGTTCAGGTGGCGCCATTTCAACATTGACTGAAGGAGCACCACTAAGTATCCAAAATTCTACATTCACGGGTAACATTGCAAACGAAATGGGTGGAGCTATTGAGTCATATAACCATTTAACTATAGATAATTCTATATTCACTAATAATAAATCTATATATGATGGCGGTGCAATAACTGCCTACGGAGATGAGAAAACTCAAATATCCATTAAAAATTCAACATTTGAAAACAATAAGTCAATTTCAGAAGAAGATGGTACAGGTGCTGGCGGAGCTCTGGCACTTGGAATAAATGCTTATAACCCTTATGGTGAAGATGTTTTGGCAAATAATGTAACCATAGATAATACAATATTCAAGAACAATTCCTCCGGTGGCGGTGATGATGGCGGTGGCGGTGCTCTGTGGCTTTATAACGAGAACAGCAGCCAGACACAGAATATAACTAATTCCAAATTTCTTTCAAATTCAACCGCAGGAGATGGCGGAGGAATAATTTATATGTCAGGTACTGGCGGCTCTACGTTGAATGTTGAAAACAACAGCTTTGAAGGCAACAGTGCCCGAAATGGCGGAGCTATCTACCGTGCCAGCGGTAATTTAAACATAAAAAGAACTTCTTTTGAGAATAATACGGCAGAAGTGAACGGTGGTGCAATAAATTTACAGCCTGCATATATATACACTAATCCTGAGAACCCGATGGTGCTTCCTATGGGCTTTAATTTGACACCAATTATGATAGCCGATTCAACATTCAATGGAAATTCCTCTGCGGAAAAAGGTGGAGCAATTTATGCACAAAATACACCTGTCAGAATAGTAGATACAAACTTTACCAATAACAGTGCAAAAGAAGGCGGAGCGATTTATGCTGGTTGGACAGATGAACTTGCAGACATTGGGTCTCTTTTTGAAGACTTGAATATAGATGGTTCAGAGTCAGGAGTCCGCATAACTGCGTTGAATAAAGACGTACTCTTTCGCGGTAACAGTGCAGAAAATGGCGGAGATATTTATATTGAAGAAGGGACATTAAATCTTAATGCAAATCAGGGGAAGGAAATATCTTTTAATGGCGGCATAGTTGGGAAAAATGCAGTAATTAATATAAATGACTCTTCAATAAACAGCCTTTACGAAAATCTTTCATCAGTTGGTAAAATTGTTGTAGATAATTTTGTATCGCCGGATGAAAATTCTTCTCTTGCAGTAAATTTAAAAGCCGGAACATTAGTACTTACAAAAGACAATTACCTTGACGGTACAGACTTAACCCTGGAAGAAGGTTCACTGCTTGATTTAGGCAACAATAATGCGGGCGAAATGAAGTTAAACAGCCTGACTTCCAACAACGCAAACCTCAAAATCGACATGAACCTTGCAAGTTCCGACCAGATTTTCGACACAATCAAAGCAAATATGGCTTCAGGGACTTTAAATCTCCAAAACGTAAATATTATGTCAGACTTTTCAGATACAACCAAAAACGAATACACAGCCTCAATTACCCCCGACGGTATGGAATTGAAAACACCCGAAAACGGAATAAACGTTCTGACAAATGATTACGTTTACACTGTAACCGCAAAAGATAACAACCTCACAGTAAACCGTCTTGCGGACGAAAACGGTGAAGCACTGAAAACTGACGGGTTTACAGTTGCCGTAAACCAGACAGATAAAGTCGGTGGGGTGGATGTAACTTTGTCAGATGACAGAATTTATTCAGCTAACGACGATATTAAAATAACTGCGACAAATTCAGAAACCGGCTGGACAGGTGAACTTGGCGGAAAATCTTTAACAGTAAATGGGAACGGTTATACTCTTGACGGTGAAAATAACGTCGGATTTGCCGTAAAGGACGGACAGACATTAACTTTTAATGACACAAATATTAAAGGCTTTGCACCTGTGCCGCAAAGAAAAGGGGCTTTAACAGTCAATGATGGCGGTGCTATAAATATTAACGCTTCAAACAACGATATTTCATTAGGAAATAATTCAGATACAGACGTAATTTATCTTGACGGTACAGCTTCAAAAGCCTTCTTAAACACTCAAAACGGTAAAGCAATTACGGTCAATGACAAAATAAGTTCTGCAAATTCCACAAACGAACTTAGATTGAATGGTGTCGGAAATATTTCATTTAATAATAAAGTTCAGCAGTTGACATTAACTAACGAAAATACAAATACAGTCCACAACACATATGTTGACGGTATAAACTACAACCTCAACAGCGGAATGGTAAGTTTTACAAAAGATGAATACTTAAACGGTCAGGGAAACAAAAACACTTTGAATTTTAATGGCGGTACATTAAATCTTGCCAATAACGCAGTCGGAACAATTGATCTTGCGGCAATAAATATTAATTCAAATTCAAATATTATGCTTGACGCTGATCTTGCAAAAGAAACAATGGATAAGATTACGGCAGACAGTGCAACCGCAAACAAAGACGCAATCCTGAACGTCAGTGAAATAAACCTTTTAAGTGACGCAACAAAAGATAAAGTTGAAATTAATGCAATAGAACCAACAATTACACTCGGAGAAAACGGCACTCTTGCAAACCATATTGCAACAAGCGTTACAGAAGTTGCCTATTCTCCAATATACAAATACGGAGTAGGCTACAATCCGACAACAGGAAACTTCACATTCTCAAGAGGTTCAAGCGAAAACTACAACAACGTAAACCCATCCGTAATGGTTGGTCCTGTTGCAGCACAACTCGGTGGATATGTAAGTATGCTCGATACATATAATAACGCCTTTAACAATATGGATATGCGGATGCTTAACCCGTCAAGCGTCAGACTTGGACAAAAACAAGCCAACAGATATGCAATAACCGAAGAAGCAGACGGCGTGACTTACAATGTAAACGAAACAAATTCAAACGGAATGTGGGGAAGACCGTTTGCAGCTTATGATAGCGTAGGACTTAGTAACGGACCAAAAGTAGATAACATGTCTTACGGAACTTTTATAGGCGGAGATAGTGCAGTTCACCAGTTCAAAAACGGTGGCGAAGGTGTATTGAGTGCTCACGTGTCATATCTTGGAAGCCATCAATCCTTTAACGGCAACAGTATTTACCAGAATGGAGGTAACTTAGGCTTAACCGGAACTTACTATAAAGGAAACTTCTTCAGTGGCTTGACAGTAAACGCAGGAGCAAGTGTAGCTGATGCAAGCACCCGTTACGGAAGTGAAGATTTTCCAATGCTAATGGCAGGTGTTGCCAACAAAACTGGTTACAATTTTGAATTCAAAGACGGCAGATTTATAATCCAGCCGAGTTTGCTATTGAGCTATACTTTTGTAAATACATTTGATTACACAAACGCGGCAGGTGTAAGCATAAACGGCGATCCGTTGCACGCATTACAAATTTCACCGAACGTAAGATTTGCCCTCAATACGAAAAACGGCTGGCAGCCATACTTAACAGCAGGAATGAACTGGAATATTATGAACGATTCACAGTTTACAGCAAACATGGCAACCCTGCCTGATTTAAGCATGAAACCGTATGTTCAGTATGGTTTGGGTATACAAAAAACAATAAACGATAACTTTACGGCTTACGGACAGGTGCTTCTCCGCCATGGCGGCAGAAACGGTATTGCCGCAAATGCTGGGCTAAGGTATATCTTCGGGCACGAGTCTAAGCCGGCTTTGTAGTGCCCGCTATTTTAAGGAAAATTTTATATCCAAATAAAAAGACAGTCTTGATACTCAGGCTGTCTTTAACTTTACTTATTTATTTAAAAATAAAATACCAGATATATATTGTTATATACTGCCAAAATTTTTCTGAACCATTAGCAGGAAATAAAATTTTATATTAAATAAAGGAGGCAAAAATGACACAACAAACAAAAACAAGAAGCATAAAAGAAATAAACGCAGAGTTTGAAAAAGTTTTTACAAACTCCAATTTACCTAAAACCCAAAGAAGCTTGAGAGAATGCGGCACAGATGACTTTACGCAATTTGACTCGTTTAAGCTTAACTTACAAGGAAACAAAACCATTGTACTTGTAAAGTTTGCCAAATCTTTTGACCCTTCAAAGCAGATGGAATACAAACAAAAAAGTTTAATCTTTGAAGACAAGCTTCGAGACTTACATCTGAGTTACTTGAATTTAGAGATACAAAGGGCAATAAATCCAAATTCTCCCTCAATAGGTTATCTAATATGGGATGAATATACAGACACAGAAGATGTTCTTCTACAAGCATTAAGTGACTGGCAGACAAAATACGAAAATATGACAGCAATAATATTTAAGCATAAAGGGTAATAGAGAATTTGTCTGGGGGACATAATACAGGAGTGAGGACGCTCACTCCGTTTTTTTTTTGCTGGAAGTAATTATAATTAAATTAATATTCTTCAATTGATATAAATAAACCTTCATATTACAGCTATGAAAATTATTTTTATATTATAATTTATACAGTGCAAAAGTATTATGAAAAAGGCGATATACAACTATTTTTAGGTGATTGCATTGAAATATTGAATAGAGCAACACCAGAATCTGTTGATATGATTTTTGCGGATCCTCCTTATATGTTATCAAATGACGGAATTACATGCCATGCAGGTAAAGTCGTTTCGGTTAACAAAGGTACGTGGGATAAAAGCAAGGGTGTAGATGAAGATTTTGAATTTCACCAACGATGGATTAATGTTTGTAAAAGAGTTTTAAAGCCTAATGGTACAATATGGATTTCAGGCACATATCATTCAATTTATGCTTGCGGTTTTGCACTACAAAAATCAGGATTTAATATTTTAAATGATATCTGCTGGTTTAAACCAAATGCTTCTCCAAATATTAGTTGCAGATATTTTACTGCAAGCCATGAAACTCTTTTGTGGGCTAAAAAAGATAAAAAAGCGAAACATACATTTAACTATGAAATAACCAAAAATGGAGACTGGGGGAAAGAGGATTTTATAAAAAAGCCTGAAAAACAAATGCGTTCTGTATGGCGAATTGATACACCTAAACCTTGGGAGAAAACTTGCGGGAAGCATCCGGCACAAAAGCCTGTAGAATTGTTAAGACGGATAATCCTTGCTAGTACGAATAAAGATGATTTAATACTTGACCCCTTCACAGGAAGTTCAACAACTGGTATAATGGCTTTAGAGCTAGGTAGGAAATTTATAGGTATTGATTTGGAAAGGGAATATTTAGACCTTTCAATAAAAAGGTTTGAGCAATTATTCTCTTGTAAGGGATTATAATGGCAGTAGTTTTAGAAAAAGAAAATAGTCAAATATATCCGCTTGTTAAATGGGTCGGCGGTAAACGTCAGCTTATGTTTGAGCTTTTGAAAAATATGCCAAAGTCCTATAACAGATATTTTGAACCGTTTATCGGAGGTGGTGCATTGTTCTTTGAATTGCAGCCTGAAAATGGGTATATCTCTGATCGGAATCCAGAACTTATAAATTTATATTCAGTGGTTCGAGATAATGTTTATGAGTTAATTAGAGATTTAAATAAACATGAAGTATCAAAAGAATATTTTTTAAAAATCAGAAATCTTGACAGAACAGATGAATATAGCCTTTTATCAGATATTGAAAAAGCAAGCAGATTTATTTACCTTAACAGAACCTGCTTCAATGGGATGTATAGAGTAAATTCGCATGGGCAGTTTAATGTTCCTTTCGGTAATTACAAAAATCCTAGAATAGTGGATGCGAATAATTTAATCAACTGTTCAAAATTATTAAAAAATACTGAAATTAGATGTGCGGATTTTTCTGAAGTGCTAAATAAGGTAGAAAAAGCTGATTTTGTCTATTTTGATCCTCCCTATGTGCCTCTAAACGAAACTTCCAGCTTTACCTCATATACAAAAGAGGGCTTTGACCTCGATATGCAATTTAAACTACGTGAAGTATGCGATGAATTAGATGCATTGGGTGTGAAGTTTATGCTTTCTAATTCTGATACAAAATTAGTTAATGAGCTTTACTCAAATTATGAGATTAAAAAAGTTTTTGCATCCCGAGCCATAAATGCAAATGCAAGCGGAAGAGGGAGAATTACAGAAGTCTTAGTAAAAAATTACTAAAATTTAACAACAATTAATCAATTTAAACTATTAAAATATAGGAGATGCAGCATTGAAATATTTAAAATGTTATCAGGATTTATTTGATTGTAGCTGCGAAGATGAGGTCTTCAAATGCATACTTGATAATCTTAAACCTTCCAATAATATGTGGTCGTACTTTGTGAACTGGGATAAGGTATATGAAAATGTTCGAAAAATCGAAATAAATTTAAATTTATTAAATTACCTGATCGGTAAAGAAAATTTTGATGAGGAATTTAAGGCGCTTATTAAGGAGCATCCACAAGTTATAAAGATATTACCTGCATTGGTTGTTAGTAGAGAAAAGAAGTTTAATATCTTGATTGATTATAAAAATAAAAAATTAACTTATGAAAATTATGATTTTTCCATTAAAAATCCGACAGCAAAAGACATTGAAAAATATTTGCACTTTGTAAAAGAATCAGGTTTAAAGAATTTAATTTGCTGCGGGAAAATAAAATCCCTTGTTGATTATATGATTGGTGTCGAGGCAGGTTTGGACAGTAATGGACGGAAAAATCGCGGCGGGCATTCAATGGAAGCGATTGCAGAAGTATTTATCAAAGATATTTGTAATAAAAAAGGATATAAGTATCTTAAAGAAGCAAATGCAGAAAGAATAAAAAAAGAATTTGGTATTGAAGTGCCTGTTGATAAATCTTCAAGACGATATGATTATGTTGTGCAAACGTCAAAAGAGCTGGTAATCTTTGAAGTTAATTTTTATGGTGGTGGAGGTTCAAAATTAAAATCTACAGCGGGTGAATATCGTAATTTATATGATGTTCTTGACAATAAATTTAAGTTTATATGGATAACTGATGGAATTGGTTGGCATTCAACATCAAGACCATTAAGAGAAACCTTTGACCATAACGATTATATAGTTACACTTAATATGCTTGAAAAAGGTATACTAGAGCAGCTTTTATAATGCGATAAATACTATCAGTCTTTTAATCAGAAATCTCGCGAACAAGGTAAAGACAGTTGAACAGCTCAATATGTTACGAGAAGTTTTGAAAAGTTCGTACTAGGTTGAATTTACTTGATGATTTTTGATACAAATCATTTATTATTTAAACTGAATAAGCTGCTTAGTTTGTAAATTGCTAAACTAACTTTACAAAACTTCAAATTTTAGAATAAGCTCATAAGCATGCCCGGACATGGTTTTCAGTTATACAACATAAATTTAAACAAGTTGGTTAAGCCTCAAATTACGGCTCTGGCCTTTACTTAAGGTGAAATTTATTATAATTTTCTGTCTAAATAAAAAATATATAAAACTTTCTCTAAAAATTTTTATATTAAATAGTAGGTAAATTATTTAATGTAAAAATAGGAGAAAGAAAATGAGAGAAAATCAAAAGTTAAACCAGACAGGAAATGAAATGGAAAACACCGTTACAATTAAGCAGTCATCCAGAATCTTAGGAGTTCCTTACGCAACTGCGTATAAATGGATAGTTCTTGAAAAGAAAATTAGTCATATAAATTACGGCAAAACAAAAGTTGTTCTCTTAAATGCATTATTGGATTTTAAAAATTCACATATAGTTGAGGGAAATAACTAATTGAATGTCGGTATCAAAGCGAAAACTCAAAAGCGGTAAAGAGTCCTGGCAATACTCAATAGAACTAGGGCGTAATATTTTCGGAAAACGTTTACAGGAAAAGAAAAGCGGCTTTGCAACAAAGAAAGATGCAAGAGCCGCTGAACGTTCACGCTTAAACGAAATAGAAAATAATGCCTGCGCTATTAAAAAATTGACGTTTACTCATGCCTGTGAATTATATATGCAAAATGCCAGATTACATTACGCGGGAAATACGCTTGATAAGTATGAACACTATGTAAAAGACTATTTTAATGTATTTGAAAGTTATTATTTCAGTGATATACGTATTGACTTGATTAATAAATGGAAAATACAAATGCTGGAGCAGGAGAAATCACCTAGTGTAATAAATGATTGTTTAAAATTATTGAAAGCTATCGGGAATTATCTTTGTACAAATGAATATGTATTCAGAAACCCATTTGAAAATGCTCAGAAAATCAGTATTCCCGCCAAAGAAATTAAAGTATTTAATTTGAGGCAGGTAACACGAATGTTAAGGCGTGCTGAACGTGATTACCCTAGATTATATCCTTTGTTGTATACAGCATTGTTTACAGGAATGAGACAAGGCGAGCTGCTAGGGCTGAAATGGAGTGATATAAATTTCGAGAAACGTGTATTGTATGTTAGGCGTCAGTTTACGAACGGTAAGCTAAGTGATACGTTAAAAACCACTGGTTCCAGACGGACTATTGATTTGGAAGCAGGCTTAATTAATTGCTTGCTTGAGTATAAAAAGACGGTAAATCCTAAGCATGAGTTGGTCTTTTGCACAAATCTTGGTACTCCGTTACTAAAGGAAAATATTCGTAGACGCTGGTATTACCCTCTGCTTGAAAGTTTCAAGTGGCGAGGTTACCGTTTTCATGATTTGCGTCATACATATGCCAGTATGATGCTGTCCCACGGCATTTCATACTTATATGTATCAAAGCAAATGGGGCACTCAAAACCTACAACTACATTAGATATATACGCACATTTTATACCTGATATTAATGATCACTCTGTTGACTTGATAGGTGATAAATTCAGAAGAGTTCATACAGAACGGGAAGAACGAATGAATAAAAGATTTTATAGATCTGCATAAAAAATTACCGCTTTAAAAAAATAATTTACCCTAAAAAATATGGTGAACATTTGGTGAGCATTTGAGTTATCTTTGCTGAAAATCAGCAAAGAAAAAAGAGCCTGAAAGTTAGGCTCTTCTTTATGGAGCGGGAGACGAGGCTCGAACTCGCGACATCCTCCTTGGCAAGGAGGCATTCTACCACTGAATTACCCCCGCTTACTTGCTTTTGGTTACTTTTTTATTATACATGGACAATTTTTTTTTGCAAGCACTTTTTTACAATTTTCATAAATTATTTTTTATTATGCCGAAATTTTCTCACATGGTTCTTCTTTACAATCCATTGATTTAACCGTAATATCTACTCTGTCTGTAAAACTTCGTTTTAGACGATTTACAAGATCATTTGAAGATTCTACCCAAAACATTGAGGCTGCTAATATTTTTGACATGCCATAATCATCTTTTACTTTTAGCATGACCGGATCAGAACCTTGATATTCGCATAATATATTTTTCAAAAATACTAATTCTTCATATTTCAAATCATCCTTTAATTCAACTGTAAAGATATTAGAATTATCAACTGTTTTAACATTATCTATTAAAATTACCGGAGCTTCATCATCCCCGCGTTTTGAGACTTTGCCGGATATTATAACTCTTTGTTCAGGTTCCAGATATTGCCCATACTCTTGAATCTTTCCGTTAAAAGCTATTAAATCTATTTTACCTGACAAATCTTCGACAGTTACAAAACGGATAAACTTAGTCGGATCTTTCTTTGTAGGAATTTGCCTTGTAGCTGTTATAAGCCCGCAAATTGTTACCAGCTTGTCATTAGGCAGAGGCATTACTTCAGATATCTTGTGCGTCATCAGGAAAGGCAACTTATCCCTGATTGTAGCCAGTGGATGGCTCGTTACGTAAAAACCAAGAAATTCTTTTTCAAAGTTTTGTATCTGTCTCTGGTCGTATTCTTCATCTGAACCTGAGAGTCTGAATTTGGCTTCTTCTATTTCAGATGTGTCTCCAAGTAAATCAAATAAACTACCCTGACCGGATTCTTTTGCTTTCGCTTCTTTTGAAGCCGTTGCTGTAATATAATCAATATTATCCATTAATTGTTTACGGCTTTTTTCAATATTTGCGAATGCACCTGCTTTAATCAAGCCTTCCAGAGTTTTCTTATTTGAACATTTTGAATCTAGACGTTTACAATAATCATAAATCGATTTAAATGGCCCGTTAGCTTCGCGTTCTTTAATAATTTCTTCAATTACCGCCTCGCCAACTTGTTTTATAGAAGCCAGACCGAATCTGATATTCCCGTTGTCAGGTGTGAATGTTGACTGAGAATGATTAATATCAGGCGGAAGAACTTTTATTCCTTTTTTCTGTGCTTCTTCTATGTATAATTGTGTTTTATCCTGATCGCTTGAAACACTTGATAATAAAGCTGAAAGGTATTCAACAGGATAGTGGCATTTCAAGTATGCAGTCTGATAGGCAACAAAGGCATAAGCAGCCGAGTGTGACCTGTTAAAACAGTATGATGCAAATGCGAGAATCTGGTTAAATAGAGCTTCTGCGTCTTTAGAAGACATGCCATGCTGAGCAGAACGTTCGATGAATTTACTTTTTTGTTTTTCCATTTCATCGACTTTTTTCTTACCCATCATACGGCGAACCATGTCCGCTTGACCGAGCGAGTAATCTGCAAGAACCTGAAAGACCTGCATAATCTGTTCCTGATAAACGATTGTTCCGTATGTATCTTTTAATACAGGTTCAAGAAGCGGGTGAGCGTAAGAGATTTCCTGACGTCCATGTTTTCTCTCTACGAAATCAGTAACCATGCCGGAATCAAGAGGGCCCGGACGGAAAAGAGCAACAAGTGCGCCTAAATCTTCAAAAACGTCCGGTTTTAATCTTTTTACAAGATTTTTCATCCCCTGAGATTCTAGCTGGAATACACCATCGGTATCACCTGTCATAAGCATGTCGTAAACAGGTTTGTCATCCAGAGGAATATCATTAATCGCTAAATCAATACCCTGCTCTTTTTTTATTAAATCAACAGTTTTATAAATAGTTGTAAGGTTTCGCAGCCCGAGAAAGTCCATTTTCAAAAGGCTTAAAACTTCTGTAACATCGTGAGGAGGATAACCGGTTTGCACAATACCATCCTTAGACGGTTGAACTGGAAGAATATGATCAAGCGGCTCCGGTGCAATGATGACACCTGCGGCATGCGTACCTGTATTATTTTTAATACCTTCAATAGCCACTGCCAAATCTACGATTTTTTTAACTCCGACAGTTTTACCTTCCATAGGGTCTCCGGCAGGAAGCTGTTCATCCCTGTCATACATTCCCTTAAGTTCTGAACCGTCAACCTGCATAGCATCCTTTAATGTTTTTGCTTTAGGATTTGTTGCCTGAGCCAGTTCTATAGCCGGTTCAATAAGAGAAGCAAGTTTGTTACTTTCAGAAAACGGCACTTTTAATATACGACATATGCCTTTTAACGCTGCTTTTGCTGCGTAAGTACCGAAAGTAATAATCTGACAAACCTTATCTTCTCCGTATTTTTGGGTTACATAATCAATTACCTCGCCGCGGCGTTCGATACAGAAGTCAATATCAATATCGGGCATGGTAAAACGTTCAGGATTCAAAAACCTTTCAAACAACAGTTTATGCTTAATCGGATCCAAATCAGTAATTTCAAGAGCGTAAGCAACAACGGAGCCCGCTGCGGATCCACGTCCCGGCCCTACCGGAATACCATGGGTTTTGGCATAATGGATGAAATCCCATGTAATTAAAAAATAAGCGGCAAAACCCATCTGTTCAATTACGCCTATTTCATAATCAACACGTTCTTTCAATTCCGGAGATATTTCTCCATATCTTTTTTTGCACCCTTCATAAACAAGATATTCCAGATAAGAGTCAATAGTATGGCCGGCCGGCACTTTATAATCAGGAAGCGGGCTTTTACCAAGTTCTAACATTAAATGACATTTTTCAGCAATATCAACCGTATTTTGAATACAACTGTCAAATGTTTCCGAATCCATCCATTTAAAGGCATCTCTTAATTGTTCTGCTGTTTTAACATAAAATTCATTATTAGGAAAATGGAATCTGTTAGGATCATCTTTATCACTGTTTGTCTGCATACACAAAAGTGTGTCATGCATATCCGCGTCCTCACGTTTTAAATAGTGGGAATCATTGGTGATAACCATTTTTATATCAAGTTCTTTTGCAAGCTTTATTAACGGAGGATTAGTACGTTTTTGTTCTTCTATTCCGTGATCCTGAAGTTCAATATAATAATCATCTCCGAATAAATCTTTGTATCTTTGAGCAGTTTCTTTAGCAGCTTCGTAATCATCTTTCAAAAGATTTTGTAAAACCTCACCGCCCAGACAGGCAGAAAGACAAATTAAACCCTCATGATGTTCTTTTATCATCTCAAAGTTAATACGAGGATGTATATAACGACCTTTGCACCAGGCATCGGAAACAAGTTTCAAAAGGTTGGAATAACCGGTTTTATCTTTTGCAAGCAAGACAAGGTGATAACATGGATTGTGAAGCTTGTTGCGTTCCGTAATATCACCGTCATGCACATAAAACTCACAGCCTAATATAGGTTTAACGCCATTTTCTTTAGCGGTAGTATATAGTTCCATGTCTCCGTACATTACACCATGGTCGGTAAGAGCAACGGCTGGCATGTTATTTTCTTTTGCGAAATTTATTAAATCTTTTATTCTTATTGCACCGTCCAGCAAAGAATATTCACTGTGGACATGCAACGGCACATACTGTTTTCCCATAGCAATATGATAAATTAAACAAATGTTTTAATCCATATTTCGTTAACTATTCGTTATAATTCTCAAGAACTTTTTCAATAAGCTCCCGCATTCTGTCTTTCATAAATTTAGGAGTAAGGACAACACAATTTTCTGCATATTTCATTAATCTTGATAAAAGAACATCCGGATCTTCATTTGAATTTACAACAATAAGATTACCTCCGGCGTCGTAACCGTTTGAGTATTCCCATTCTTTTAATTTGTAAGAATTTGCAAGACGCCCTTTTAGCATGTAAACAACGGACATGCTGACATCTTTTGATGTAGATACCGTTGGCATTTGCTTTATACTTTTTATATTGTCAATTGGAATATCAAAAACCTGACGACTCAATTGATTAAACACACTGAAACAGACTTTTCTGTTCTGGTATTTTATTTCTTTTGGTGAGCATATAATTGTTATTTCGTCATCATTTGAGACGTATACGATTTCGAGTTTTTTCTTTTCAGCACAAAATTTTTCACACTCAATAATCTGGTCACGCAGCTTTGAATAATAAAAAGTTAAATCAAGTTGAACATCAGAATTTAATGAATTTGCATAAGATTTAGCGTATTCACTATATCTCATTTCAATAGATTTAATAAACGCTTTAATGGTTTCACGATTTTTTGTATTAGGCAGAATTTCGGCAGCAGATTTCAATAGATGAACGATTTTCACGTCATCGGCAGAAAAATCTATATTAAAAGGCATATTTAATAAATAGTATTTATTTTTTACTTTTTTAACTTTAACACCGAATATTTTAATAGTGTTCATATATTTATTTAAAATAACCGGAAAAGTTGAGTTATTAGTTGAAGCTTCTTCAGCAAAAATATTCATTACTTCAGAATATTCCACCTCTCCATTCAGAAGAAGCTTCAGCAAAGTAAAGATTTTAATGCAGGAGTCATTATATTTTTCACTTAGTTTAGCCATCATTATAACCCTCACGCATTTCTTTTAATGTTGAAATAATATCCTTTTTAAAACTTTCCGGGTACAGAACCTTACAGGCGTAACCGAAAGATAAAATCCTTTGCTTTACTATAAACGGATTTGATGTAGTATTTTCAATTAAAAGTTTTCCGTCCTTAATTTCAACAAGCTTTTCTTCATCAGTAAGTTTTATTTCATTTGGATTTGCTCTCAACTCATAACCCACAGTAAATTTTTCAATATTTGTGACATCTGTTTTGAAAATTTTTACATTCAAAATTGCTTTTATTCTTGAGATTGGGAAATAACCGTACTGATTATATTCAAGACCGGTACCGTACAGGTAAAATTTATTATTATTAAGTTCTACTTTATCTGTAATAATTTCAATCGATTTTTCACCGGAACGAGGAGAATTATATAAGAAAGTTATCTGGTCTTTATTATTGCAGTGCCTTATAAGTTTCTCAACAAGATTCGGGTCGATACCGCAGAACAGAGAAACTCTATCAAGTGCTGCACTCAAGTCCGGATTTTTAATTAAATCAGAAATTTTCCTGAGAAATTTCTCAAGCATTAACAATTCATGCAGTTCTATATTTTTAGAAACTGTTTTATAAACTTTTATAAGACTCTTAATTTGTTCATCCGTAATTTGTAACTCAAAAGGATGCGAAACCAGCTTATATTTAGAACCTTCAGTTTTGCGGGTTCTGATAATTTCACAACCGACCATTCTTAGTGAAGTAAGATAAACTCTAAGTGTATCAATAGAAATCGGCTCTTTTATATACTCATGCTTTTTAAAATATGTATTTATTTCGTCGTAAGATTTAGGTGATTCAAGCAGGAGAGAAAAAACAACAAGAGATTTAAAACCTGTAAAGGACATCAGGTTATAAGTCACTGTTTTATTTTTCATAAATTCTTTCATACTTAAAGCCCCTCTGGTTATTCTTTAATTTTATAATAAACTTATAAAAATTTCCAATCTTTAATAAAAGCATGGTAAAAAAATAGTAATATTAATACTTTCAGATGTTAACAGAAATTTATTACAGAAAAACAATATCATGCAAATGTCAAGAAAAATTTTCCAAAATCTTTACGTAATTTCATTAAATAAACTTCATTAAGATTTAAGAACTTAAATTTTTTCTTACGCTAACAGGGGGCATGGTCAATTGTAAAAAATAATTAATTTTTTTTTGCTTGTCAAGTAATTAACTTAGTTTTACATTAAAAGGTGTGGAGGACAATTACCCACTTGGATAATATTAAGGCTACCGACCCGGGGGAGGGTGAGAGAGTAGTTGAGGACAGTTGAAGAAAAAGAGGTGATGGCACAAAAGTCCTTAAGAAAAAAGAGATTAAGGAAAAAAGAGAAAGAAAAAAGTTATTTTGAGGTGAATCTATAAAAAGATTAGGGATTTTATTTTAATGGTGATTAGGGATATTTTTTAAATTTTAAAATTTTTTGAGGAGTATTTGGGGATTAAGTTGTAATAATGTTAACGGTTTGCTATTAACCGTATTTTGTCTTAAAATTTTATTGTATGGATGAATTAAAAAGTAAAAAAATTATAGCCCTTATGTCAGGAACATCCTGTGACAGTATTGATGCAGGACTTTGTATTGTGGAACCTGATATGAGTTGCAAACTCGTTCAGGGAATAAATTTTCAGTATCCTGACCATATCCGTACAAAAATATTCCAGCTTTTTTCAGGTAACGCTACCATTAAAGATGTATGCCAGATGAATTTCGCAGTGGGAAAATGTTTTGCCGATGCTTGTAATGTCTTAATATCTGAGCATGGTAAACCGGATTTTATCGCAAGTCATGGTCAGACTATCTACCATTCACCTAAAAAAGAAAAACTTGACGGGATTCAGTTAAGAAGTACATTACAAATTGGAGAAAGTTCGGTTATTGCAGCAGAAACCGGATGTACTGTAATTTCTAATTTCAGAGAAGCCGATATTGCAAACGGGGGAGAAGGTGCACCTCTTGTATGTTTTGCCGATGAAAAATGGTTTAAAAAATTAAAAAAGAATGTTGCTGTACAAAATATTGGCGGAATTTCAAATGTAACAGTAATTTCTGATTCGCATAAGACTTTCGGATTTGATACAGGAATAGGAAATATAATGATTGATTACTGCATGAGTAAATACTTCGGCAGAACTTTTGATATGGACGGAGAAATTGCTAATTCCGGAAAGATTTGTGATAGCTGGCTTAACTGTCTTTTGCAGGATGATTACTATTTAAAAAAACCTCCGAAAACTACAGGCAGAGAATATTTTTCACCGATGTATATCGAAACAGCGTTACGTTTTGCCCCAAAAGAACCAGAAGATATTATCGCAACAGTAACGGCTCTTACAGCAAAAACAATAGCTCAGTCTTATGAAAGATTTATTTATCCCGAGTTGGATTTGGATGAAGTTATTGTAGGAGGAGGCGGAGCTTATAATCCAGCTTTGATGAAATTTTTGCGTCATTATCTTCCAAAGCATGTTAATATTAAAACCCATGAGGATTACGGTATCTCAAATAACTTTAAAGAAGTAATGGCTTTCGCACTCTTAGGATATTGTACTTATTATGGTATCCCTAATAATCTGCCTGAATGTACCGGTGCTAAGAGACGCGTAATTCTTGGAAAGATGGCTAATTGCTAAATTACCCGTTTGTGCTATTATAATTTTATTAATATTTGTAAATGTTATTTGAGTCAGGTAGCAATTTAATTATTTACAGGTTATAACTAATGTATAACAAACCTAAAATTTTATACTTGTTACCCCGATAACCAATTAATTTAAAAGGAGAAAAAATGATTCAGAAATTAGGCCAGCGCTTTGTATCAGCAGGAATGAATTTAGAAGGTTCTGCAAACCAGAGACTTTCACGTATTATGCAAAATAATGCTAAAGTTTTTAAAGATACATCTATGAATGAAAGAATTGAATCTTTAATTGCATCGAAACAACAAATCGTTATCCCTGAAGCAAAAGCTGAAAAAATTGTTCCAGAAAACAGTATTAATTATATTGCATAGTTATAATAAAGTTTTTATAGAACCAGGAATGTACCTGATCAAATCGTGAGCGAAAACTCCGTATTCGGTCAGGTCATTTTTTGCTAAATCACCGCAGAGCCCATGAAGATATACGCCTAACCTTGCAGCATAAAAGGCCTCGCATTTTTGTGCCAGAAGTCCTGCTATCATGCCAGTCAAAACATCACCGCTTCCGGCTTTTGCTAGCGCGCTATTTCCCGTATTATTTACATAAATTTCCAAATCTTTCGAGCAAACAATAGTGTTGTGTGATTTCAAAACAGTTACACAGTTATATTTATTTGAAATTTCTTTCGCAGCTTTTTCCATATCAGCAAGCACAACATCCAAATCTACATGAAGAAGTCTTGCGGCTTCTTTAGGATGCGGAGTTAAAATAAGATGAGACGGCAAAAATGTACTTTCAAGTTTTGAGAGAATGTTTAATCCGTCAGCGTCAATCACCGTTGGAACATCCGGAGCCAGTTCCATTGTTTTTATAAAAAGTGAAACAGCAGCCTGATGTGTAGAAAGTCCACAGCCAATTGATAAAACATCAGCATTTTTTAACTGGTTCTCCAAATCAGCTACAGGCGCAAAAACTATATTTTGAGTTTGTGCTGCAACTGCGTCAATTACCCGTTCAGTTGTACACAAAAAGACATACCCGCAGCCGATTTTCAATGATGCGAGAGATGATAACAATGCAGCTCCGGGCATATAGTCAGAGCCTGCTATATTTAAAACTCTGCCGTAAGATCCTTTGTGAGAAAATTCTTGCCGAACCGGCATTTTAAAGTCCATTTTGCCTTATAACCTCATATGCAACAATTGCCACGGAATTAGAAAGATTTAAACTTCTCTGGCCTTCTTTCATGGGAATTGTCAGTGCATTTTCATCCCTGACATAAATCTCAGGTAACCCTCTTGTCTCCGGCCCGAATACAATAAAATCCCCATCTTGAAAATTTACATCAGTATAAATTCTTGTTGTTTTTGTTGTCAGATAATAAAAGTTAGCACTCTTATTTGCTTCAAACAATTCCTCCATAGTATCAACTTTATGCAAATCAACACTATCCCAGTAGTCTAATCCTGCACGCTTCGTATACTTACTGGAGAGAGAAAAACCAAGTTTACCGACAAGATAAAGTGACGCGCCGGTACAAGCGCAGAGTCGTGCAATATTGCCTGTATTTTGTGGAATCTCAGGTTCGTATAACACAATGTTCAGCTTTGCCATTTTTAATACCTAGTTATCAAATAACTTTTCACTTTCCAGAATTACCGGAACAGCTCTTACTACACAAAATATAATTGCAATCCATGCCAGAATAAGAGCTATAACACTTAAAGGAGAAGCCAGCTTTGCAGATAACCCCGGAGTTGCGGCAAATATGAGAAGTATAAAAGCCATAACTTTCGCAACCGCATAACTTATTCTCATAAATTTTGATGCACAAATAAATTTACCCCAGGATGTAGATTGCATAGATTTATCACCGAATGCTGTCATACCTTTAGACAAAGCAACGCTCCTTATGCTGTCTGTTATAAACGCTCTGGTAACACATATAATTGGAAACCATACCGATATCCACCCCAGAACAGCAAACACTATCCAGTAAGAAGCCTCGACAATTCTATCACCCATTATGTCAAGCACTGAACCGAGTTCTGATGCCTGATTGTACTTTCTTGCGATATATCCGTCCACACCATCCATTGCAAATGCAACAATAGTTAAAAATACAGACCAGATATACGCAGATGTTGAATCCGCAAACAGAAACATTATTGCAACAAATGCAACAAAAATTCTGCTGATAGAAACCAGATTTGCAGTGTTATTTTTAATATCCATTTTATAAACCTCTCTTTTACTTTTTAGTTCTGGAAAGCGCAAAATTCACTTCATCAAGTTTTTTTCGCCTGTCACCAAGCATAATTTTTTCAGCCTGCTCTAGAATTGTTGTTACCATAAAGCCGTTATCGCCGTCAGAGCGAGCCTTTTTACCTGTTTCACAGCAGCTTATAAAATGCTGGCACTCAAGCTTTAACGGTTCAATTTCAAGATAATCAAGACTTATATTTTGTGAATTATCTTTCTTAAAATTATCATAAATCACAAGTTTGTTTTCCTGCACAGTATCATCTAAAATTGCAGTAGCTTTTGTTCCTCTGACAAGAAGCTGGACGTGCTTTTTAGGTGTAATCCAACTGTCGGAAATCTGACCTACCATTCCGTCCTCAAACTCAATACTGATATGCGTTATATCCATAATATCATTCTGCTCGGAAGAACATCCGACAGCAGAAATGATTCTAACAGGCTCTTTGCCTGTTACATAACTCATCATTGAAACATCATGAGGAGCTAAGTCCCACATAACGCTTCGGTCGTTTTTGAAGAAATTAACATTTAATCTGTCGCTTTGAGCGTATACAATCTCGCCAAGCTCTCCTTCTTCAATGAGCATTTTTAATCTGTTCACGGCAGGATGGTAAAGTAAAAGGTGGCCGACCATTAGAACAAGCCCTTTTGCATGAGCAAGTTCGGTTAAATCTTTCGCTTCCTGAGCAACAGTAGATATAGGTTTTTCAACGTAAACATTTTTGCCGGCTTCCAACATAGCCTTAACAACTTTATAGTGTGTATGACTAGGGGTAACAACGGCAACAGCAGTAATTTCAGGATTGTTTATGATTTCATTAAAATCGTTTGTTGTTTTTACTCCGGGATACTGTTCGCGTACTTTTTCCAAATTACTTTCATCCAGATCACAGACAATTTCGAGCACATTTAAATTATAAAAATTTCGGACAATATTTCTGCCCCAGACACCGCAACCAATAACTGCTATTCTTTGTTGTTTCATGTTTATCCCTAACCTTTATTATACTAACTATATAACTATAATACGTTGCACATAATATTTTGCAAATATTTAAATTTACTTAACCGCGCTGACTTTCAATTCTCAACTTATGCATAGCCTCGCAGCGTTCAAAAAATAATTCTTTATCCTCCGGCGGATAGCATCCGGCAAGTTTCTCAAGAAGTTCCTGAGGGAATTCGGAGTCTCTTGCCATGTATTCCAGTATATCATCATCTAAACGGGTTAAATGTTTATAATTTTTATAAAATATAGATTTACATTCCTGCATAGCCTTATCAGGATTTTCAAAAGCACGTTCTCCAAGTTTGTATGTTGTATAATTCCCGTCAAAATAAATTCCTTTATATTTTTTCATCATAAGACGGATTATCATGTCAAACTCAGAAAGAATTTTAAATTTTTCGTCAAAATAATTTTCTTTTTCCAGCACAGAACGTTTAAAAAACATAGCCTGACGCGCACACGGCATTACCTGAAAAGCATTGTGCATTGCCGGTTGAAACATAAAAACAAACCCGTCCGGATGTCTGCAATATGCAGGAGAAAAAGTAAAGTCAGCCTGATTTGCTTCCATAAGATTAACCACATCCTGAATAGCTGTAATATCATGAAAAAAGTCATCAACACTTAAAAAGCAAATATACTTCCCTTTTGCTCTCATAATACCTTTATTATAAGCATGCACTTTACTTGTATCTTTTTCCGAGAAGAAATTAATATACCCCTTTGTCTTATATTCTTTCAACAACACATCCGTTTCATCCGTCGACGCGCCGTCAATAACAATATGCTCTATTTCAGGGTATGTCTGCTTATCCAGCAAATTAACCTGAAGATAAAAATCATCAGTCTGGTCTTTATCAATAATATTGTAAGTCGTTGTAATAATAGATACTTTAGGGTCCATACTATTCTCCTCAATAATAAGTATAACACGGCTATAGAAGTTAGCATAATTGTAACAAGATGTAAATTTATAAAGAAAAAACCAACAAAAATTTTTATTATGAGTTAACCTGTGTACAGGTTTATTAGGAGTTTATAGTAATTTAGGAGGCTGATATGACAAAATCATCCTTATCGATTAATCCTGCTGTATCTACAGTAGCTACCGGAGGCGCAATAGGAATGCTGGCCGGATGTCTTGCCGCTCCGGAAAAATATCCGCTAAAAAAATTACTTATACTAGATTCAGATTCATTTTCACAGTTGTTTCCCAGAAAAAAAATGAATGCTTTACAGTTAAATGCAATGGAAAAAATAAAACTGGCTTCCAAAGAGTATTTTTCTTCCGGAAAAGAAGAACAGCAAAATGTCAGAAATGCCGCCAGAGAATGGTATAAAAAATTTAGAGCAATACCTGTTGATGAAACTCTTGCTCAAAATGTAATAAACAAAAAAAATTACGTTAAAAAAGTTGCAGAAGATAACAACATAGGACTAATAAGACAATATTACACCCGTACGAGAGAGCTTTTACTTCAGGATTTGGATAACAGCTTTATGCGAGAATACTTTAATAAGATAAAAAAACAATTAAAAATTGCTAAAAAAAACCTTAAACAACCTATTGAAGAATACAGAAAGATATTAAAAGAAGCTTATGACACACGAATAAAAAATTTAAAACATTTACCTAATCGCGGAGTTGAAGTAAAATTGGCATTTGAGAATCTGCAAAAAGCACTTGCCGTAAAAAGAACAATTACCGCCAACAAGTTATACGAAATTGTAAACAGAGCAGAATTAAAAAAAGCATATAAATCTGTTACGAAATTTCTACCTAAAGCGAGAACCCGTGCAGCCGTAAACGGCGCACTATTACTATCAACACTGACAGCATTGGGGATTGTCTTCTTTAATCCGTCACCCCATAGTAGTAAATAGGTAGAATCAGAGTTGAAGAATAATTTTTCAACTCTTTTTCCTTTAATAATAATTATAAACAGCTCTCAAAATATATTCTTCAAGCATTTTTTTGTCAGAAGGTGATGTCTTTGCATCATTAATCATAATATCAAATGCATAAGTTTTTCCGCTCTTAGAAGTCAGATATCCTGTGATTGCACTTATATCTGCAAGTGTTCCTGTTTTAGCACGGAGATTATCTTTAAAATAAAGCATTCTGTTAGCAAGAGTTCCTTCTCCTGCTGTAGGTAAAATACTTTTATACAAATCGAAACCGGGAATTTGAGAAAGTGCTACAAGATAATTAGTCATAAAATCTGCACTCATCAGATTATTTTTTGAAACACCGCTGCCGTCAACGATTTTAATTTCATCAGAATTTACTCCGATTTTTTTGCAAAAAGCCTCAAACATTTTAATCGCCGCAGCAATTGAGCCCGTATTGTTCACATATTTCCCGCCTGCAATTTTAAAAACTGATTCTGCAGCCATGTTATTGCTGTTTTTAAGAATATCCCCTACTGCAATCTTTATCGGGTGCTTTATAGAAGCAACAAGATAAACATTGTCAGAAGGTAATTTTTTCTGAGAAATTTTGCCGTAATATTCTATCTTTGCATCTTTTATTGCATCTTCAAGCCGTAATCTGAAGTATCGTTTAAGATTCGGTACCGGAACGGTATAATATTGAATTTTTGAAACGGAACCTTTAACAGTTAAAATATCAGGAGAAATAGAATTATTACGTTCAAAAGTTATATTATTTGCCTTAGATTCGTCAGTGAGCGCGAGATTCATAAAAGTTACCGGGTAAAAAAACTTGGAATATACATTTGCCGGCGCGCCGTTATTAGTAGGTGCGACAAAAATATAAAGCAAATTTCCATCTAGATTGTAGGAACCAAACTTAGGCATAAGAGAATTTAAATCATCATCCCACTGCCATCCTTCACCCCATTCCACACTGTCAACAATATAATCGTCTATATAAATATTCTTCGGTTCAAGAATTTTTTTAGCCTTTGCCTGATTCATAAGAGAAGTCAAATCTTTTTCTCTCAAATAAGGATCCGCTCCAAGTTTTAAAAACAATTCATTATTCGTATTTTTGTAAAGAGAAGTTTCGAAATTATACGTTGGCCCGAGAGTATCAATTGCGGCAGCAAGAGTTACTATCTTTTGAGTAGAAGCCGGGCTTATCAGTCTGTTTTGATTTAATTCATAAACAGACTTACCTGTTTCAATATCTTTAACTGAAATCGAAATTGTATCTTTTTTTACTTTTGAATTTGCAATAGCCTTATTTATATTATCAACTGCATGTACAGTCATAAACAGGTTTACAAACACCATAAGTCCTAAAATACACAAAAATTTCTTCATATGGATTTCACCTCATAATTTTCTCTGATGTCTTTCAGTATAGTACAAATTTTTCTATATTCATACATTGGGGCTAAATCAATTTTACAAGACATAATACCTTCTCTCTGATTTTTAATTTCAGCAATAGTTTCGCCGCAAAAATCAAAAATTCGCGAATGCCCTATATTGTATTCACCGTTTTTAATCTCTCCGGATTGAGTTAAAGCTATCATAAAACACTGATTTTCTACTGCACGGGCACCGGTCAGGTACTCCCAAGGAATCGGCTTTTTTATTCCCCACGCAGCCATATTAACAAGCAAATCGGCACCTGCGCACCTGTAAGCACGAAAAATCTCAGGAAATCTTATATCATAACAAATCGTCAAACCTATTTTCACACCATCCAGATTAACCATTACAGGCGACACTCCAGGCTTTATATAATCACCCTCTGTACAACCGCAGTATGAATAAAGATGATTTTTAGAATATACAGCAACAAGTTCACCTTTCCTGTTTATTACAGGGCAGGTATTCAAACATTTTCCTCTGCCGCATTTCTGGATAAAGCTTCCGCCAAGAATATTGACATTAAACTCTTTTGCCAGACGCGATAAAAATTTAACAGTTTCACTGTCTTCAATATCCTCTGCGCAAGCACAAAAATCTTCGCACGACCAGCCTACAGTCCAAACTTCCGGCAAAACTAGAATATCTGTATCAGACTCCAAATCACGCCTGATAATCGTTTCTACTTTTTGGTAATTAGCATTTCGGTCAGCGATTATTGACTGCATTTGCAAAGCTGCAGCTTTTATGACCTTTTCTGCTTCTTCCATAATTTATTTTTTTTCGCCTCCCTATACACTTCGGGAGCTTTTTCCTGCAAAGCTTCCAGTGAATTTTTTAATTCTGCTTTTATTTCAGTAATTTTATCATTATCAATATTTTCCGGAACATAAACTGGTTCCCCATATAAATTTACAATTTCCGCTTTAAAAAACGGAGCAGTCATTTTATCCCAGGACGGAAATTTTACAAAGGTTTTATCTTCAGAATACCATACCATCGGAATAATAGGAGCACCCGACTTTTGAGCAAGCTTAATAACTCCGTTTTTAATTGAATGCAGAGGCCCCCTCGGGCCATCAACTGTTATCGCAACACATTCACCGCTTTTAAGCTTTTCAATCATCTGCATAGAAGCTTCAACAGCACCTTTGCTTTTAGAAGAACCCCTAACAGTCTTAAACCCCATTGCTTCGCAGCCTGCGGCAACAATATCTCCGTCAATCGACGTACTTATTAAAAAGTTTACGTTCGATTTATTTTTTACACCGTAAATGGAAAACTGATCGGAATGCCACATTGCATATATACAAGGTTCAATGTATGGATTACCAAACTCTAAAATATGAGTATGCGGCTCCTGAAATTTCATATACGCAACAAGAATATTTTTAAAAATTTGTATATTTTCTCTGTTTACAATTCTAACCATGATTTCCTTATACCATAAACCGTTATTCTTTGCAAAATCCCCCGAACTGAATTCTCATATCTTTAGCGTACTTGCGAAAAAAGTTTTTTGCGGTATAATCGGGGCAGATACATGTATATAATTATAAGGAAAAAACAATGAAAGTTACAGTTGAAAATGAAAAAGAAAATTTAGTTAAGTTAAATATTACAATCCCCGCAGAAGAAGCCACTACGGCTTATAACTCCGCAGTTAAAAGAATATCCCAGCACGTAAGTATTGACGGTTTCAGAATGGGCAAAGCTCCGAGAAATATGGTAGAAGCACGTGTAGGTGTTGAAAGAATTAAACAGGAAGCAATCGAAAATTTAATGCCTAAAGTTGTAAATGAAGCAGTTGCAGAAAATAAACTGGATTTAATAACACAACCTTACATCACATCATATGATTTTGAATTAGGCAAAGATTTAAACGTTACAGTAAGTGTTGAAACAAGACCTGAAGTAAAATTGGGTGAATATAAAAACCTTACGGTTGAAGCTGATGACGTACCTGAAAGAGCTGACGCTTACGACAAAGCAATCGAAAATTTAAGAAACCAGTTTGCTGAAGAAAAATTAGTTACAGACAGAAAAACAACAGAAACTGATATCGTGAATATTGACTTCGACGGTTCTTCAAACGGTGAAAAAATTAAAGGCGGAGAAGCTAAAGGCTACAGATTGGATCTCGGTCACTCAAACTTTATCCCTGGTTTTGCAGAACAGTTAGTCGGTAAAAATGCAGGTGAAGATTTTGATATTGATGTAACTTTCCCTGAAGATTACCACGATGAAAAATTAAAAGGCCAAAAAGCTACTTTCAAAATCAAAATTAATGAAATAAAAGAAAGAGTTTTACCGGAAATTAACGACGAATTTGCACAAAAAGTAGGACTCGAAAATCTTGAAGCATTAAAAGAAGATATAAAAAAACATCTTGAACAAACAAGAGAAAATGCAAAAAGAGTAAATGCAGAAAATGCAGTTTTCAAAAAAGTAATAGATGCTGCCAGCGTTGAAATTTCAGAAAGAATGATTGACAGAGAAGCGCAATCCTTACTTGCCGAATACAAAAACAGACTTGCTGCCCAAGGTATCAGCTGGGAAATGATTACAAAAACCCAGAGCGAAGATGAAATAATGAAATCTATCCGTGAAGATGCTGAAAGCAGAATTAAAAATTCTCTTGTAATTGATAAAATTGCAAAAGAAGAAAAAATCACTCTTGCTCAAGAAGATATTACTAAAAAATTTAACCAGTTAGGAGCAGCTTATGGAGTTTCACAGCAGGAAATAGTACAGCAAATCAGCAAAAATCCTGAAATATTAAGCTCATTATCTCAACAGGCAATGAATGACAAAGTTAAAGATTTCTTGATGAACAACAATAAAATTGAATATGTTGCTCCAAAAGAAGTGGAAAAAAAATAAGATAATAACTATAATGAAATAAGAAAGGGAAATTAAATCATGAGTTTTGTACCTGTAGTAATAGAACAATCCAGCAGAGGCGAGCGTTCCTTTGATATTTTCTCAAGATTATTGAGAGAAAGAATCATCTTTTTGGGAACTCCTATTGATGATATGGTAGCAAACCTTATCGTTGCCCAAATGTTATTGCTCGACAGCGAAAACCCTGAAAAAGATATTATGTTATATATCAATAGCCCGGGCGGAAGCGTTACCGCAGGTTTTGCAATCTATGATACAATGCAGCACATCAGAGCAGATGTCTCTACTATTTGTTTGGGACAGGCTGCTTCTATGGGTGCATTCCTCCTTTCTTCCGGTACAAAAGGTAAAAGACTTGCACTGCCTCACTCACGTGTTTTAATCCACCAGCCATTAGGCGGTGCTCAAGGTCAAGCAACTGATATTGAAATTCAGGCTGCTGAAATTATAAGAATCAAAAAATCATTAAATGAAATATTGGCTTCTAATACCGGTCAGTCAATTAAAAAAATTGAAAAAGATACAGACAGGGATTATATTATGACTCCTGCCGAAGCTCTGGAATATGGTATGATTGATAAAATCGTCACCAGAGATGCTATAAAATAGTTGGAAGCGTAAGAAAGGTAAAAAAATGCCAAAGCATGATGACAGCAGATTAAAATGTTCATTTTGTGGAAAATCTCAGGATCAGGTGAAAAAACTTATTGCCGGCCCTGAAGTATATATTTGCGATGAATGCGTTGAGCTTTGTAATGAAATTCTCGATGAAGAATTTTTTGAAAACAAAGAAAAAGACGGAGAAAAAACCGATGAACTCAATGCCGAAAAGCCTATTCCGAAACCGCACGAAATTAAAGCTTATCTTGACCAGTATATAATTGGTCAGGATGACCCTAAAAAAGTTTTATCCGTTGCTGTGTATAACCACTACAAACGTTTAAAACACAATAAATCTGCTGACTTAAAGAATAATGTTGAAATTCAAAAATCAAACATTTTACTTGTAGGGCCTACCGGTTCAGGTAAGACATTACTTGCACAAACACTTGCAAAAATGCTTGATGTTCCTTTTGCTGTTGCAGATGCCACAACCTTAACCGAAGCAGGTTACGTTGGCGATGATGTTGAAAACATTCTTCTACGCTTATATCAAAATGCAGACTTTGATTCAGCAAAAGCTGAACGCGGAATTATCTATATTGATGAAATAGATAAAATTTCAAGAAAATCCGAAAATACATCAATTACGCGTGATGTATCAGGTGAAGGCGTCCAGCAGGCATTATTAAAAATGATTGAAGGAACTGTAGCGCATGTTCCGCCGCAGGGAGGAAGAAAACACCCTCATCAGGAATTTATTGAAGTCGATACTTCAAACATCCTTTTTATTGTAGGCGGAGCCTTCGTTGGTTTGGAAAAAATCATTGAAAGACGTGCTCAGGTCGGAAGTTCTGTAGGTTTTGGCGCAAAAGCTCCTATGTCACAGGCGGAAAAAGAAGCTAATGCCGCTAAACTCTTAAAGAAATTGCAGCCTGACGATTTGTTAAAATTCGGTCTTATTCCGGAATTTATAGGTCGTATTCCAACTTATGCAGTTCTTGACCCGTTGAGTGAAAAAACGTTAAAAATGATTTTAACAGAACCTAAAAATGCGGTTTTGAAACAGTATAAATGTCTTCTTGAAATGGACGGTGTAGAACTTGATTTTGAACCTGAAGCAATTGATTTAATTGCACAGGAAGCTTTAAAACGTAATACCGGAGCAAGAGCATTAAGGGCAATTGTTGAAGAAATAATGCTTGACGTTATGTATGATGTCCCATCTAAAGAAGGCAGCGGGAAGTTCCTTGTAACCGCAGATATGGTAAAAAACAGAAACAATGCTGAACTAATTAAACTGCCGACAAAAACTGATACTTCGCAAGAAATAATTGCATAATATAATAAAAAGCGGATTTAATTAAATCCGCTTTTTTATTTTTCTAATTTAAAGTTTTTAATCTTTGCTCAATTTCCGCTCTCTGTGACTGATAACATTCCGCATCCCCACACCAGCATTCTGTAGTTGTAAGAGCTTTTTGATAATACTCACGAGCTTTATCAAGATTTTTTTCAGTTCCAAAACCTTCTTCATACATCATACCGAGCCAGTAGTAATCTTCAAGTTCTGGATTCTTCTCCCCGTTACGGCTTTCAACTATTTCAACAAGCTTTTTAGCCGCATTAAAAACATCAACTGCATGCTGAGGGTATTTCTTAAAATATTTTTTATCCTCTCCAGCCATATACTCATTTACTAATTCACAAAGTGCGCTAAAATCTCCATTCATAGCTTCGCGTAAGTTTATTTCATGCTGTTTGTGAGCAGGAGTTAATATAACTTGTAATAAACAAATAAGTAAAACAGAAACAACTAAAATAATAAGAGCCCAACCTGCTAAACCAACCGTTAATTGAATATTTTCCATACAACCTCCTTAACTTCATTTTAATAATGATAACATATACTTAATATATTTGTCAAAATTGTATATTTGTGCCAAAATAATGATATGAGTGCAGGAAAAACTTTAATTTTAATAGACGGCCATGCATTGGCATTTAGACAATATTTTGCACTCGAAAGAACGAACATGAAGACGACAGATGGCACACCGACATGGGCTGTCTACGGCTTTTTTAAAGCTATATTTGATCTTTTGAAAGATACAAGTCTGAAAGCAGATGCAATAGCCGTTGCATTTGATGTAAGCCATCATACATTCAGAACAGAAAAGTATCCTGATTATAAATGCAACAGGGAAGCTATGCCTGATCCAATGCGAGTCCAGATGGACTTAATTTATGAAGGATTAAAGGCATTCAATATTCCAATTTATACAAAAGAAGGCTACGAGGCTGATGACGTTATCGGTACTATTTCTAAAGAAGCATGTGAACTCGGCCATAAAGTTTTAATCCTTACCGGAGACCAGGATGCCTTTCAACTTGTTGATAAAGAAGGATGTGTAAAAGTTATATTACCGTCAAAAGGAGAGCTTATTGAATACAATTGGGATGCAATTCATGATAAATTAGGAGTTTACCCAGATCAGGTAATTGACTATAAAGCTTTGAGAGGTGACACATCAGATTGTATCCCGGGCGTAAAGGGCATTGGCGAAAAAATGGCTCAAAAACTCCTATCAAGATATTACACCCTTGAGGAAGTGCTTGAACATTGTGAGGAAATTCCTGAAAAAGCATTAAAAACAAAAATCTGCACAGGTAAAGAAGATGCACTGCTAAGCCAGTATCTCGCAACCATAGTAAGAGACTTAGATATAAATTTTGATTTTGATAATACAGTTGTGGAACTCCCTGATATCAAAAAAGTTACTGAATTTTTAAAACAAATGCAGTTCTATAGCTTTATAAAAAATATAAACGAAATTTTAACATCTTTTAATAAAGAAGCAGTAATCATTCATAGTGATATTCCGGCACCTGTAGCAAAAAACGGACAGCTTCAACTCGGAATATTCGCTCAGGCCGTTCAGGCAGAAATTAATAAATCGGCACTGGATTATTCTCAAAAACTTATAACAGACAGCGAAGATTTTGAAACCCTTTTAAAAGAACTGGAAAAACAATCAGTTATAATCTTCGATGTAAAAGCTAATGTAAGAAGTGCAATTGATAATGTAATTATTGGCATAACGCTCGGGTATAATAAAGGTTTAAAAGCAGAAAAAAAACTTACCACTGAAAACGATTCCAGAAGTGAAATATTTTATATTCCGCTTCAACATACAACATTAAAGAATCAACTAAATACCGTACAGGTATTGGAAAAATTAAAACCGATTTTTGAAAATCCAGATATCAAAAAAATAACTTATGATTCAAAAATCAAATATAATATATTAAGAACACACGGCATAAATGTTGAGGGAGTAACTTTTGATGTACTTCTTGCAAGTTACATAAAAAACCCTTCACGTAAACATGACCTGGATGTACAAAGTATCGAGCATTTGGAACATGCAATATGCGAATTTGCACCTTTTGAGAAAGATAAGAAAAAGCGAATTAAATTAGAAAATGCGGATATAAATAATGTCCTAAATTGTGCCGCAGATGAAGCCGCAACTGTTACTGATTTAACAAAATTCTGGTTGGAAAAACTGGATGCGGATGAATTAAAAGTTCTATACGAGATTGAAATACCTATAGCAAAGGTTCTTGCGGATATGGAATTTGACGGAGTTTCAGTCAATACGAATTATCTCGCACAGCTTTCAAAAAGCATGGATCACTGCCTGCACAGACTCGAAAGAAAAATTTATGATGAGGCTGACTGCGGATTTAATATAAACTCACCGCGTCAGGTAGGTGAAATTTTATTCGATAAAATGGGCCTAAAAAGTAAGAAAAAAAGAGTAAAAGGTCATTATTCAACAAGTGCCGAAATTCTGGAGGAACTGGCTCCGGATTATGAAATAGCACGCTTAATTCTTGAATACAGGAAATACTCCAAATTAAAATCAACATATACTGATGCATTGCCTGCCCTTATTGATAAAGACGGAAGAATTCACACCACATACAATCAAACAATAACAGCTACAGGAAGACTTTCATCTTCAAATCCTAATTTGCAGAATATTCCGATAAGAACAGAAGAAGGTAACAAAATAAGGACAGCATTTGTTCCTGCAAGCAAATCGAAATCGGTAATACTATCAGCAGACTATTCACAAATAGAGTTGAGATTGCTAGCACATATCTCAGGTGACACACATCTCATAGAAGCTTTTAAATCAGGCATTGATGTACATACTCTCACAGCCTCAAAAGTATTTGAAGTTCCTTTTGATGAAGTCACAAAAGAAATGCGTTATAAGGCAAAGGCCGTAAACTTCGGCATTATTTACGGACAGAGTAAATACGGCCTGGCAAAAGCACTTGGAATTTCAAATCTTGAAGCTGAGAACTTTATAAACAAATATTTTGCCACTTATCCTAAAATAAAAGCTTACATGGAAGCAACCGTTAAACAGGCAGAAATAGACGGATTTGTTGAGACAATTTTCGGACGGAAAAGATATCTGAAAGATGAATTGGATAGCTCAAATGCAATGATACGAGAATTTGCAAAGCGCGCTGCTATTAATCAGCCAATGCAGGGAACTGCGGCAGATTTGATTAAAATTGCAATGATTGATTTTTCAAAAAAATTAAAAGAAAATAACTTAAAATCAAAAATGATTATGCAGGTTCACGATGAACTTGTTGTTGAAGTTGAGAAAAAAGAACTGGAAACTGTAAAAAAATTAGTTTGTGAAGCTATGGAACTACCCCAGCCTCTTGCGGTTCCGCTTGTTGTAGATATTAGTACAGGTGACACATGGAAAGAATAAAATATTTATTTATATTTTTCGCAATAATTTTATTATCAGGATTTGGAAACTGTACATTCGCAGAAGAATCAACTTTAAGCGCACTTATCACCCCGCGTAATGTAGAATTTGAAAGCTGCACAAAACAGTATAATATACCGCCGGAAAAGCTTTATTATCTAACTGCGGGTGCAATTAATGCAAACCGTTTTGAAGTTCAGGAACTTCAATCAAAAACCGGATATATTTTATTTAAAGCCGTAGGAAAAGAATTTCTTGCAAGTATCGTAAAACTCGGGACTCAAAAAAGTATGCTTAAAATTACACCTACAGACGGCAATTATTATTTTGCACCGGGTATAGTATCAAATACGTTTAAGTACATTGATTTAAATGCCTCAGCACCTTTAACGCAGGTAAAACCTGTTACAAACTAATTTAGAGCATCAAATGCCGAGTTTACTATATCCGGAATATTAATATCAATACTTTCTTCTTCTGTAGAAAGCCAGACAAGGTACTCAATATTTCCAGACGGTCCTTTTATTGAAGAAAAAGTAAGTCCTTTTACGCTATAACCAAGACTTATCGCAAAATTAACAACATTCGTAATAACTTCCTGATGTGTATTTTTACTGCGGACAACTCCGCCTTTTTCGACTTTTTCCTTACCTGCTTCAAATTGAGGCTTTATAAGACATATCATCTCATGAAAATCAGGTTTTAAAAGGCTTTTAAGATTTTCAAGAACTTTAGTAAGAGATATAAAAGACAAATCACTTACCAGAAGGTCAGCAGGCTGTTCATTTTCTGAATAAATATCAGAAAAAGCACAAATTTTCAAATTAGTTCTCTCAATTGTTTTAACTCTTTTATCAGCGCGTATTTTCCAATCCAATTGGCCGTATCCGACATCGACAGCATAAACAAATTCAGCTCCGTTCTGTAAAAGGCAATCAGTAAATCCCCCTGTGGAGGCACCGGCGTCAAAACAAATCCGGCCTGAAATTTTAACAGGAAATGTATCAAGAGCTTTTTTAAGTTTAAATCCGCCGCGTGAAACATAAGGCATAGATTTAACCTCTATTTCATATTCTTTATCCGGAGAAATTTGAAATCCTGCTTTTGTTATATATTCGTCATTAATTTTAACGTGACCCGCTAGAATTGCCGATGACGCCTTGCTTTTTGTTTCAAAATAACCTAAATCCACAAGGTATTTGTCTAGTCTTTCTTTTTTCATACCTCAAAAATAACAGAGAAAAATCTTTAAGGCAAGCATTGCCAGTATTTCTTATCAGGATTATCAGGACAAATATCCTGAAGCGCGTACCATGCGCAGCCCATTCCGTTACCTTTCTGATTATTCTTAGCCGTACAAGGCCAGCCTCTTTGCTCGACAGCGGATTCACCGGGAGTAAATCCGCCTTCGTCATCCTCAGGCTGTCTGCCCGGAAGCTCATCTAACTCCTCTTGTGACATATTTTTTTGCACTTTCATTGGTACTAAAAAGTCTTTATTATTCACATAAAAAACAAATATATCGTGTCCGAGTTGATTGGGCCGTTTATCAGCACCGTTTACATCAACAGTCACACCGATTGTAGATGCATTAAGTAATATTTCAAAACATGTTCCATCAGGTGCAAGATACATAGGTTGTGCTCTGCCGCCTATATCAATATAAGCATTGTTAGTATTATTATAATTACGGGGAGGTGTCTTATATGTACACTTACCAACAGCTTTTACAGATTTTGCATACTCATTTAATAGCTGATCTTTATATATGTAAGCCTTAGTATCTTTGTCATAATAGGTAAAAGTTTCATTAAAATTCCCAATTCCAAGTGAATTTTTAGTTTGAAGCATTGCCTGAGAATGAACGCTCATAGCCTTTTTTAATTGTGACTGCACAACCATAAATTGCTGCTTCTGAATCAATGCCGGCAGTGTAAGAGCCGAAATGACTCCAATAACCCCGAGTGTAATCAAAACCTCAGCAAGTGTAAATCCGTCATAACCCGCCCAAAAGCGTTTCTCTGAGAGGAATCTAGCCTGCCCCCCCCCCCGAAAATACTGTTAAATTAGCAATTTTCATACTTTCCTCCTTTTTTATTAAGTATAAACTATTTATTTATTTTTTTCAAGATTAAAGACTTTTTCAGCATTTTCAGATGTTGCCTGTGCAATTTCATTAAAAGACACCCCGCGAATTTTAGCAATTTCTTCTGCAACAAACCGTACATAAGCAGGCCGGTTTTCTTTTCCTCTAAAAGGTACCGGCGTCAAATACGGCGCATCTGTTTCAAGTAAGAGTTTATCCAAAGGAATATCTTCGGCTACTTCTTTCATTTTTACCGCATTTTTAAATGTTACAACTCCGCCTAAAGCCAGATACCAGCCTTCTTTTATACATTCACGTGCAAACTCTACACTGCCCGAAAAACAATGCATTACAACAGGTGAGCCCTCATTATATTTTTTTAAAATATCAAAAGAATCTTTATGAGCTTCCCTGTCATGAACACAAATAGGCAGGCTGAGTTCGTTTGCAAGTTTAATCTGCTTTATAAATACTTCTTTCTGCACGTCATTGAAACTTTTATCCCAGTAATAATCCAATCCTATTTCACCTATACCTACAATTTTAGGAGAGGAGGCATGTTTTTTTATTTTTTCAATCAAACTATCATCCCAATCTCTTGCCTCGGATGGATGTACGCCGAGCAACCCGTATAAGTTATCGTATTTGTTTACAAGTTCGTAAATCTTATCAACATCTTTCGGGTAAGCACAGGGAACGATTATCTTCCTCACATCTTGCTCAAAAGCATTACGCAAAACGTCATCTGTACTAATTCCCTCAATCATATCAACATGAGAGTGTGTATCAATTAAATATGTTTCATTCATATAATAATTATACCACGCACGAAATTTGTGGTATAATCACCTTGTATGGAAGACAGAGAGTTAAAAATATCAATAGCACATCTTTATCCCGAACTTTTAAACCTTTACGGAGATATCGGAAATATAATTGCACTGAAAAAACGCTGCGAATGGCGCGGAATAAAGGTAGAATTTGAGGAAATTCACTCAGGCGACAATATAAAAGACCATGATATATATTTTATAGGCGGAGGACAGGACAAACAACAGGAAGAAGTTGCGGATGAACTGTTTACGCATAAATGGTTTTTATTGAAAGAACGTGACCGTGGTGCAGTTTTTCTGGGCATTTGCGGCGGTTACCAGCTTTTCGGACATTATTATCAGCCTCATGATAAAGAAAAATTAAAAGGTATAAGTCTTTTAGACGCCTATACTGTAGCGGGAGACAAACGTTTTATAGGAAATGTTACGGCAAAAACCGATTTTTTAACACCTGATACCCTTGTAGGTTTTGAAAATCACAGCGGCTTAACATACCTTCAGGGAGAAACCATACCGCTTGCCAGAGTAACAACCGGCAGCGGCAACAACGGGAAAGACGGAACAGAAGGAGCCAGATATAAAAATGTTTTCGGGACATATCTTCATGGTTCTTTTCTGCCAAAAAATCCTCACTTTACAGATTATTTAATTGAACTTGCTCTTGAAAAACGTTACGGGGAAAAAATCCCGCTAAAACTTCTTGATGATAAGCTTGAGATGACAACTCACAACTCTCTCATAAACAAAGCTTATTAAATTGACTTAAATAAATAATTTCAGGTATAATCAAAGAATGGGCACCTTAAGTAAATATTTGCGGCAATCCGCTACATACAAGATTTTTAAGGGTATATCAGCCGAGCTTATTGATTTCCTTGATACTCTCGGTGAGATTTCAAAAAACGGTATAAAGACCCTCATGTATCTTTTAAAAGGCCAAATTGACCGTAAAGAACTGATAGAACAATGTAACCGTTTCGGAGTAACATCATTACCGATAACACTATCAATCGTAGGCATGACATCAATAATTGTAGCCTCTCAGGTAGCATCAGAAATGGTAAAGCAGGGTGGAGGACATTTTGTCGGCTTAATGATGACTATGCTTATCGTTCGTGAAGTTGGTGCCATCATGTCAGGATTTGCTATAATATCAATGATTGGGTCTTCTCTTGCCTCAGAACTTGCAACAATGAGAGTTACTGAACAGATTGACGCTTTGAAGGTTTTGAAAGTAGATCCTATCAGGTATTTATTTGTTCCGCGGGTTTTATCCGGATTGTTGATGATGCCTGTTGTTGTTATTATTGCCTCTATTGCGGGAGTACTTGCCGGAGCTGTTACAACAACACTTACTACAGATTTAGGCTACCGTGCTTATTTTGATTCGGCATGGCTAGGACTTTATATGAAAGATTTGGGCGTATGCCTTTTAAAAGCCGTGTTTTTCGGAGGCACAATCGCCCTTATAAGCTGCGCATGCGGCTACACTGCCTCTGGCGGAGCAAAAGGCGTCGGGCTTGCAACAACAAAAGCTGTTGTATGGTCTTTCGTTGCTATAGTTATATGGGATATGATTTTTGCAATAGCATTTTTCTTTTAAACCGTTAACCGGCGGCTTTGCCGCAGAAAAGGACAAAATTTATGAGTATTGAAGTTAAAAATCTTGTTAAAATATTTGATGAAAAAAGAGTAATTGACGATGTTTCATTTAAAGTTGAAGACGGAGAAACTCTTGCTATTGTCGGGTTTAGCGGTTCCGGCAAAAGTACTATTTTAAAACTAATCTGCGGACTTATAGAAAAAGACAGCGGCGAAATTATAACATCAGAGGGCGATATTGCAATGGTATTCCAGTATTCTGCACTTTTTGACTCTCTTAATGTTGCAGACAACATTTCATTTGCACTTAGAGAAAGACGCGAACTCAGAAATAAGTATTCCGAACAGGAGTTAAAAGACATAGTTGCACAAAAGCTTGAACTTGTAGGCTTAAAAGGTATTGAAAAAAAATTCCCGTCTGAACTTTCCGGCGGTATGCAAAAGCGTGTAAGTTTCGCGCGCGCAATTGTTACAGAACCGAAAACAATTCTCTATGATGAACCGACAGCAGGGCTAGACCCGATTTCATCCACATTGATTGAGGATTATATTGTAAGGCTTAAAGAAGAAACCAACGCTGCTTCTATCGTAGTAACTCACCAGATGTCCACAATTACCAGAACCGCCAACAAGCTTATTATGCTTTACGATGGTAAAATTGTATTTGCAGGAACACCGCAAGAAATGCTCCGTCAGGATAATGAATACACAAAACAGTTTGTAACAGCCTCCCTTGAAGGGCCTATGAAAATGATTGCCTAATTATTTTATTTGAGATACAATTAAAATCAGACACGCAAAATTTATGTTTGCCCGTATTTTGCCGGTAAACAACAGAAATGAGGGATATGATTATGAAAACTATGGCGAACCTTGAGAAGAAACTTTTTAACGAAGATGTAATGACTTTGGATACATATATTATGTTTAAACTCAAAGAAATTACAGAAAGATTAAAACCTGAATTAACTGCCAGAAACCGCGCTCCAATATCACTTTCAATGGGTGCACCTACCGCAAATCCGCCGGAAGAACTACTCGACAGATTAAAAGAAATACTTACGGAAGAAGGCATTCATTTATATTCTATCCCTAAGGGCGAAGCTTTTTTCAGAAAAGCTATTGCGCAAAGAATGAAAACCCGTTTCGGAGTTGACATGGATCCTGATAAGGAAATATTTTCACTTATGGGCTCAAAAGAAGGTATTGCAAACCTTGTGCGCTTTCTAATTACACCGAAAAAAGAAATTAAAGAAAAAGATGTTATACTTGTCCCTGACCCGGGTTATGCTTCATATTTACAATTTATTAAATGTTCAGGAGGATATGCATATCCGATTCCATTAACTGTTGAAAATGACTACAAGCCTGATATGGAAGAAGTTTGGAATAACTTAATTAAAGACGGCTTCAACCCTGAAAATGTCAAAGCTATGATTATTAACTTCCCGAACAACCCGCTCGGAGCAAGCACTACTAAAGAATATGTTAAATCAGTGATTGATTTTTGTAAAAAACACGAAATTCTTTTGATTTCAGATGCTGCATATTGTGATTTGTACTTTGACGAAAAAGAAAAACCTTTCAGTGTATTTGAACTTGAAGGCGCAAAAGATATTGCCGTTGAATTTTTCAGTTTTTCAAAACCTTACGCAATCACAGGGTGGCGCTTAGGCTGGGTTTGCGGAAACAGTACGATTATTCAGCGCTTCGGAAAAGGCAAATCTACAATCGACAACGGTATTTTTAAAGCTTTACAGAAGGCTTGCGCAGAAATATTAAACTCAAAAGCAGGTGATGATTATATTGCACAGAGCAATTTAAACTATGCTAAAAAACAGGCAATTATGGTAAAAGGTTTTAAAGAACTCGGCTGGCCGATTGATGAAAAAACCGTCCCGCACACAACATTCTATTTATGGCTGCCGATTCCGCCAAGATATAAATCTGCTTTTGATTTTTGTCAGGATGTTCTTGAAAAATCAGGCGTAGTTCTTGTTCCGGGCAACGCTTTCGGCGCACATGGCGAAGGATATTTCAGGTTATCATTTGTTTGTTCTGACGAACAGTTACAGGAAGTAATCGACCGATTTAAGGCTGACGGTTTTAAATTTAACTAAACTAAAAAAACTCCCGTTCATATAGCCAACGGGAGTTTTTTATTTATAAAATTTATAAGTGCAAATTTACTAGCAGCTCAAAGCCATTAAAGCTTTCACTGAGCGTGCGTTATCTCTGACTTCTTCATCCGAATGCATTTCAACAGTATCTTCAAGAATCTTAATTGCTTCTGATTTATCTTCAAGAGCAAGAAGCTCATTGATAGTACTCATAGCAACAAGAGTGCTCAAATCATTGATTCCTTTACCTTTGTTAGTAATAACAACTTCTAAAGAATCATGAACATTTTTCTTAACAAGTGCACGTGAAGTCATTTCTCTAACTTCGTCAATTGCTGAATTTGTACCAACTTCATTCAAAACATTGATTGAATCAGGATCTTGATGACGCGACAGTGCTTCGATAATATTTCTAACTTTTCTTCTATCCATTTTGTTCCCCCTATGCTACCAATCCAATGGATTGTTCAAACATTTCTTTTAAACCATTTTCTCCGCGAGTTGGAAGTGACATGTAAGATTGAACCATATGTTCATCCTGCATAGCATTCCATCTTGTCTTACACGCCTCAAAAATATCAGTATTCAAAGCAGAATCAAATTTAGATTTAATTTTTTCACTTGCTTTAGGAATAAAATCTAGTGAAACTTCAGTATTTTTAAGGGTATTCCAAGCATCTAAGCCCCAATTTTTCATTTTATTGCAGAATGCACCGATTGATTCAAAAGCTGCACTAATTTTAGAACCGGCACTTGCAAGCGAACCGACAAGAGCACTAGCTTTTAACTTACCGGTAAAACTAGGGTTGCTTGATTTTTCTTTTTCCGGCGCAAAAACATCTGCTGTTAAAACATTACCTTTGAATGATGTTACGGCGAACGGATTTGAACTTCTAGCCACTGTTTGTTCGTGTTTTGTACTGTTAAAAATACGTTCACGAATTCCTGAGATTGATAAATTTGCCATTATATAATCCTTTCCTACCTAAATTCTTCACACATATAGGATATCATATCCGTTTTATACGCCATCAACCTTTTGGTGTATTATTTATGAAAAATACTATACTTTTGTTGCAGATTTCAATCCCGATTAAAAAGAAAACTCAAATTAATTAATCTTTTGTGGTAAAATCTGAATATGGGATGTGTAAAAGAAATTAGTGAGTTGATTGATGTTATAGCTAAGCTTCGTGCGCCTGACGGCTGTCAGTGGGACAGAGAACAGACCCACAAAAGCCTTAGACCGAACATGCTCGAAGAAGCCTATGAAGCTGTCGATGCAATGGATTCCGGTGATATGAAGCACTTAAAAGAAGAACTCGGAGATGTTCTATTACAGGTTGTTCTCCATGCCCAGATTGCATCGGAGGAAGGAGCTTTTAATATTGAAGATGTGGCGAAAGGGCTTAAAGATAAGCTTATTCACCGTCATCCGCATGTTTTTGGAGATGTTAAGGTAAAATCAACCAAAGAAATTCTTGACAACTGGGATAAACTAAAAGCTGAAGAAAAACAACACAGAAAATCCGCAATGGACGGGATATCGAAATCACAATCAGCATTAATGAGTGCCCAAAAAATCAGTAAAAAAGCCGTTAAAACAGGTTTTGAATGGCCAAATGAGAATTCTTTATATGAATGCATTTTTTCCGAATTTGATGAATTCAAAGAAGCTGTAAAAGAACAAAACAAAGAACATATGGAAGAAGAATTCGGCGATATTCTATTTGCAACGGTTAATCTTGCAAGATGGAACAAAATTGATGCAGAACAGGCTCTTTTAAAGGCGAATAAGAAATTTATGGCCAGATTCAGAAAAATGGAAGAATTAGCAACTAAACCACTGTCTGAATATTCTTTTGAAGAATACGATGCATTGTGGAAATCTGCAAAAAAGCAAGTTGGTTAATATATTTAGGGATATGTAAACAAATATTAACAATCTTATTCTTAAAAAAGCAATTTTTTTAGAAAAAAATCCTTTATTAAAATATAAGGAAATGAGGATAAGCTCGATGAAAGAACAAGAATTAAATACAATGATGTCAGTAGTAGCTGACCCTATCAAAAACGTATATAAAATTAATTCACGTAAAGATTTAGAAGAAATCCAGAGAATCATTCGTATTTTTAATATTGCAGAAGAACAGCATAATAAACACACAATGCTTTCGATTAAAAATCTTGCAACATTCAGACTTGTTCTAAGCAATAACTAAGTTTTGGCAAAGATGTTTGCCGCAATAAGGTCTCGTTGGAAAAAATAAGGAAAAAGGAAATATGGAATAAATAAAAGCCCGCTTATATAGCAGGGCTTTTTTATTACCATGGATAATCTTTTTTAAATTCCCAGTTATCAAACTTTTGCAACAGTACTGCACAACGGGATTTAGAAGTCTTGCATAAGTCCAAGGCTTCATCCCTGGTTGCATAAGAATCAGAGGAACTTTCTATCTCCGAACTTATCATGGACTTATTGAGTTTATAACAAAAGAAAAATATAAACTTGTCTTTTCCATACGCATTTGGCTTTTTATCACCATTTGAATCAAAATAAATATCAAAACAGCTACCCATTTTTAACTGCATAGAAGACCCGTCAGCGAAATAAACTTGAGGAAACTTACCAGCGACAGGCTTTCCATCAGGCCCTTCCCCGGGGGATTGGCCTTCAGTGAGTTTTAAAACCTTTAAATGAGGCAGCAGATATAAATTAAAAATATCTACAGCCTCTTTATTGTAAGTTTCATAATCATAATTGCCATTTTCATCAAGAATATACTCCGATTTTGCCCAGTATTTTGAATCCCCATGTATACTTTGTGCTGCTAAAATTGCCTGATTCATTCCTGAATAAAACTTTTTTAACCGTGCTGTGGTTTCTAATTTCTGTTGTTTTTGCATAAGCGAAGGCAAGGCCATTGCAGCCACAATACCTATTATACCTAAAGTTATAAGAAGTTCCGCCAATGTAAATGCGGAAAGCCGTTTCAAGGAGCTAAGACCAGACGCCCCCCCCCCCGAAAACGCAGCTATAGCTTAATTTTAGCATATCAATGCTCCTTTCATATATTTAATTATAGCAGATTTAAAATCTTTTTTCAAGTTAAATAAGAGCCACTATTTCAGGAATAAAAATTAAACCTCCGATTATCACAGCGATAATCGTAACAAACATCACCGCACCTGCCGATATATCTTTTGCCATTCCTACCATTTTTGAATATCTGTTATGAAAAATTGCATCAAGGGAAAATTCTATAGCTGAATTCAACATTTCAGCCGCAACAACAAGCCCTATAGCAAGCAATAATACACTTATCTTTAATGCACTGAATTCCAAAACAAAGCCCAGCACCAGTACAAACACAGCTGCAATAAAATGAATTCTGATGTTTCTTTCGCTTTTTAAAACAATTCTCATTCCCTTACGAGCATTCTTAAATGTGTTACCAAAACCCTGCGATTTAAACTTAGTCATACTTCCCCCAAACTTTCAAGAGCTTTATTTTGTTGTGCTATAACAAAATTATAATCCTCCATTGTCTGGTGGTCAAATCCTAATAAATGCATTATACCGTGACTTATGAGAAAAGAAAGCTCAAACTCAGGAGTAACGTTTTTTTTCACAGCTTCTTCTCTTACTTTATCCAGTGCAATTATAACTTCTCCGAGATTAATCTCGCCATCAAAAATGAATTTTTCGTCAGAGTCTGCAAAGATTGCAAATGTTATAATATCAGCAGGATAATCCTTATCTCTGTATTCTCGATTTATTTCGTGAGTTTTTGCACTGTCACAGTATAAAAAATCAAAAGAAATTGTATTAAACACCTGTCCTTGTAAACAGCAATTTTCATTTATTTCAGGCTGTTCAAGGTAAAATTTAAGAATTTTTTTAGCAGTTTGAATAAATCTTTTTTCATTTATATTCCAGTCAGGAAAAATATTTTCGCTGAAAATATTAATTTTCATTTTTTCCCTCATTTGAATTTTTGTCTTCAAGCTGTTTTATTTTATTCTCCAAATCTTCATCAAGCATTTTAGAAGGAAGGTTAATCTTATTTTTCTTCAATTCTTCTTCGATATTTTCCTGATATTTAATTCTGTTATGCTGCATGCCTCTAAGTATTCTGCTGAATGTAGCCGCGATAACTTTAATATCATGAAGCGTAAGAGGGCTGTCGGTCAACTGCCCGTCATTCAGACGCTCTACAATAATTTTATCAATAATTTTTTCTATTTCTTCTGATGTAGGATTTTTCAAAGAACGTACGGCAGATTCCACAGCATCAGCAATCATAAGAATAGCTGTTTCTTTCATATTTGGCTTAGGCCCTGTATAACGGAATTGTTCTTCTTTTACATTTTCTGCACCTTCTTCTTTTACAGCCTGATTATAAAAATAGCTGGCAAGACCTTCTCCATGGTGCTGTAGAATAAAGTTATTAATTACAGGCGGAAGCCCGTATTCTTTTGCTAACTCGATTCCGTCTTTCGGGTGAGCTGTTATAACCATTTTACTTAATCTTGGATTTAATTTTGTATGCGGATTTTCAATTCCGAAGTAAGACTGATTTTCTACAAAGAAAAGCGGACGTTTGAGTTTTCCGATATCATGATAAAAAGCCCCGACTCTGGCTAAAATAGGGTTAGCACCGATAGCCTCGGCGGCAGCTTCACACAGGTTAGAAACCATAAGACTGTGATGGTAAGTTCCAGGTGCCTCAAACTGCAACCGTTTCAACAGAGGCTGATTGTGGTCAGCCAGTTCTGCAAGCCCGTATGGTGTATTTATTTTAAACATGCTTTCAAACAAAGGCAGCGTCCCAAGAGCTATCATCGAGCTTATAATTCCATTTAGTGCAATAAAAACACAATTTCTGAATATTAACAGGTTGTTAACATCAATCAGACAACGTTCAAGGACATATATTGATATAAGAATAAGAAGACCCGCAAGAGAAATAATAAATCCGGCCTTAATTAAGTCAAATCTTCTTGAATATCTGATTTGAGAAATCGTAATCATAGAAACAAGACTTAAAAGAGAGAATGTAACAATAATCTGAGCAGAATACTGTGCACCTACTGTAAGCACAGTAAGCAAAACAATTGCAGATACAAAAGCAACTCTCGGATTTGTAAAAATAGCAAGAAGCAGCACAAATGCAGGAATTGGCAGAACATACGGAGAAAATCCTGTAGGCATTACAACAGAAATTCCTGCCAGAATAAGTGCAAGTGTAGCCGAAATTGCCATATATCGAGGTTCAAGAAATTGCTTTTCAAAGAACTTCATATAAGTTATAAATATAAGTGTCGCAATGAATACCAGAATATAAATTGCAATAAGCCCCTGCCAGTTTAATTCATAAACATTATAACCGGCCTGTCTTAATGCGTCGCGTTTTAAACGGGTTACAGGCTCGCCTTCAAAAAGGATTTTATCCCCTTTCTGAAAAGTAATTTCATAAGGTTTAACTGCATTTTCAGCATTCTTACGGGCAATCTCCGTAGCAAATTCATCTATAACCAGATTAGGTACAATTACCTGACTTAACAGGGCATCAATTATAGAAATTTGTCTTCTGGAAACATTTGAAATAAGGTTTTCTTTAATTATGCTGTCAATACTAACGGATTCAAAGTCTTTTTCGCTGATACCTTTTTGCAGAATATTTGTAAGAGTTAGATTTGCTTTATCAAACGCTTCACGCAGAGCTTGATCATCCGATTTCAAAAAGAAATTTATTACAAAATCCTTTCTGCTTTCATTTGAAATATCAAATAACAACGACAGTTCTTCCAGTTTAACGGCATCAGTAACATCTTTACGCCGAATTTGAATAATAGAATTTTCAAGTGTATCAAGGTTTGATTTAATAAAATCATCTTCTGCCGGAGCAAGTATAGGTTCAACTTTTTGTGCTACTTCTTTTTTATGCTGTTCTGTGCGCTTTACATCAACCACAGTAATTGTTTTTTGAGCAACAACATCTTTTTTGCTGATACCGTTTTCTACAATTGTTTGAAAAAAGAAATTCTGAGAAGCAATAACTGCTGTCATTAAAACCGTAAATAGCACAAAACCAGCAGTTTTAAGCGATTGCGAAGAAAAGAAAAAGTCGCGTATTCTAGTTGCTAAAATCAATTTATTCATTAATTATCACCATATTATTTAAAATCACATCATTATTTTATAACGTCCGAGTTTTTTTTCAACCCTGCCGATTTAACCATTCTCTGTACATCTTCTATAAGTTTTCTGTTAATGGAAATCAATTCTGAAAGAACAGCAATCAAAACGACCTGCACTCCTGTTATTAACAGAATAGATGCCAGTATCAGCGATTGAATATGCCCCTGTCCGTTTCCGTTTAGATAAAAATAGAGGAATCTGGCTCCGATGATTAAACCGCTGAAAAGAAATAAGCTGCCAAAAAGAATAAAAAATCTAAACGGCCTGTAAATTATGAACATCCTGAGCATAGTAAATATCGAACGTCTTATATACTGAAACATATTTGTGAACAAGCGGGATTTTCTGAGTTCCGGATTAACACCGACTTCAATACTTTCTATTACAAGCCCTTTGGCTTTAGCCTGAATAATAGTTTCAAGTGTATAAGTATAATTATCAAATACATTTAACTGTAGAGCTGCATTCCTTGAAAATGCACGAAATCCGCTCGGAGCATCTTTTACATCAGTTTTGCTTACAAAACGCATCACAAAAGAACCGAGTTTTTGAAGAAATTTTTTTAAAACAGAAAAATGCTTTATTTTAGAAACCGGTCTTGCGCCTATTACAATATCAGCTTTCTTTTCCAGTATCGGTTTTACAAGTTCTGCAATATATGAGGCGTCATATTGATTATCAGCATCCGTATTAACGATAATATCAGCCCCCATATCAAGTGCCTTATTTATACCTGCAACAAAAGCTTTTGCAAGGCCCTTATTTGTGCCGAGAGACAATATTTCCTTAACGCCTAAATTTCTTGCGGTTTCAACAGTTTTGTCAGTTGAGCCGTCATCTATAACAAGAATTTCTATTTCATCAATCCCGTCTATATGTTCCGGTAAATCTTTTAACGTAACCGGAAGCGACTTTTCTTCATTCAGGCACGGAATCTGAATTACAAGTTTCATATGAATCCTCTTTCTATTTTTTTTATTATATAATTAAAATATAATATTTACAAACGGGGATGAATACATGTGTATCTGGATAATAACAATTTTCGGGCTCTTGTTAAGGGTATTATTTATTAACAAGGCAGAAGGGCTGTGGAACGATGAATATATTTCCTGGATGATAGCTTCACAACCTTTAACAAACGGATTTATAGAGAATATTAAATGGCAGTGTCACATGCCTTTTTATTATTTATATCTAAAATTTTTTATGACATTATTCGGACAGAGCGATTTAGCCCTGAGGCTGACATCTGTCCTTGCCGGAACAGCATCTATTCCTGTTATGTATCTTGCAGGACGCGAAATAAATAAAAGAACAGGAATTGTTGCAGCTTTATTTACAGCATTGAGTTCATTCCTTATATATTATTCACAGGAAGTCAGACTGTACGCAATTTTATTCTTATTCTCCGCAATTTCTTTATTATTTACACTTAAAATTATCAAAACGCCAAACAGTAAAAATCTTACAGGATTTGTTACATCCTGTTTTTTAATACTTATCACTCATACTATAGGTTTTGTATATGTATTTTTTATTTTATTATTGATAAGTGTTTTTCTTTTTAAAAAATATAAAAGAGAAATTTCCGGATTGTGGATTGGAATAACATTAATTGCGGCAATCTTGAGTCCGTTAATTATAAAAATATTTACAGCCAATTCTTTTTCGCAATGGTGGGGACAGTTTAGTCCGGCAAAATTCGGATTTTTAATAACAGATTATTTTTCACCTGTTCTTACAAATCTTGTAGATTCACCGTCAAAATTTTTTTACAACCCTAGTCCGGAATTTTTTATTTTTGCCGTGATACCTGCATTAATCGCCTTATTCTGGATTATTAAGGCTGCTATAAAAAATAAAATAAATACGGGACTTCTTCTTATCTGTATCTCTGTAATTGCAGTGATGAGTATTGCCGCATTAATGGGAAAACTTGTATTTATAACTAAATACTCAATGGAAATTTACCCGGCACTGCTGTTTCTTGCTGCATTCGGAGCATCTGGAATTAACAATAAACTGTTAAGATATTCATTAATCACACTATTCTGTCTCTTACAAATAATATATCTTATAACAAGTCCGCTATCTGCACCTAAAATAAGAAGAGCACAGGGGCATGCCATTGTTGCAGATTTAATTAATAAATCAAATCTGCAAGAAGGAGATTTTATTATTCTTGAATATTATCCGCAATCAAGATTTGAAAAATATATCGACTTTTCAAAATATAATGTTATTTCAATTGATAAAGGCAACTTTCCATCATACATGTCACCACAGGGAGATTATGCAAAAGCATTTAAGGAGGGTAAAGAGCTATACAGAAATGAGTTTGCGTCAAATAGCAATCCTTATTTAAAATTTAAAATTTACAACGATGTTGTAAAACATTTGAAAAAAAATCAGAGTGTTTTAGTAATAATGCTTAACAGTGTTGCATTTTATCCTTCTAATGTTATGATGACTATAGCAGCTAATGATGAGTTGTATCAAAAGACACCTTTATTATTTTTAGTTTTCTCGCACATTAAAACTCAAGTATTTTTCGATTTATCTGAAAGCCTTACGAGGATTGACTTTAAGAGTAGAGGTGACTGGGCTGCAATTAAGTTTACAAAACTTAATAATTAACAAACAGAATAGCAATTTTTCTTATGTTTGAACCTATATATAAGTAGAAGGGTTTAGTAAAAAAATAGTGTTATGAAGGTAGAAAAGATTAACTTAACAAATTACAATAGTGCACCAAAAATGCGCGTCACAAAAGGCCTCCAGCCTCCTAATGCAGATTCGGGAAACCAAAATTTTACAGGCGGAATTCCTCAGGCGGATCTTGTCAAAGACATACAAAAACTCATGCCTCGCTCCATAAGGGTAACCAATAAACTGGCTGACAACATGGGAGAGATTCAAAATATTTTAATTAATGCAGCCGGTACAGGCTTAATAGCCCCTATTTTTATTAAATATAACCCGTTATCAAAAACCGATGAAGATACAAGAACTTATTCGGCATGGAGGCAGCCTCTTTCTGCCGTTCTTGCTGTCGCAACTCAGGTAAGCATGGTTGCTCCGTTTAATAACCTCATCAAATGGATGTCAAATGTCGGAAAATTACCTGAGCCTTATAATAAAACAAACTTCCAGGACGATACTTATATAATGAAAATACTTAAGAAAACCAATCCTCATCTAAGTCCTGAACAGCTTGACATTGCCGTAGAAGCTGAACAAAATAAACAATATAATGAATTGCTTGAAAATTTAAACAAGAAAAATGCAATCTTCATTAAACAATATAAATCCGGAATAAAGAAAATGGATGATTCTACATATAAAAATCTACTAATAGAAACAATAGAATCAATGATTAAAGATGATAATAAAAAACTTAAAAATTGCGGTACTACACGTCAAAAACGAGAAATCCGAAGTGAATATTTAAGAAGTCATAACAATTTTGCCAGAGATGTACTAACTGATATAGATAAAAACTTAAAAGATATAAATAAACTTCCTGAGTCAAGAGATTATTTATCAAACAAAATCAAAGCATTGAAATCTGCTAATGCTGATTCAGAACTAATTAATATGGTTGATGAGGTTCTTCAAAGAGCAAAGATTAAACCTCAGGATGAGCAGGGTGAAAAAGCCTTAATGAATGAAATGAAAAATAAGGTTACAAAAATGCTCAACCACGTTAATACCTATGCAAATGTTTTATCTGAACAAGAAGTAGCTAAACATGTTGAAGACAGTGTAAAAAATGCCCAAACTGCTCTTGAAACTTCAATAGATACACTTACTAATCTCAAATCAAACCTATCGACATCAGATATGTCCATAAAAGAAATCCAAAAGAATCTGGAAGATGTAATAAAAAATAATAAAATTACTGAAGATTGCAGCATTAAATCATCTTTTGCAGTAAAAGTAATTGAAAAATATAAATCGGATGTTGAAAATAGTATTAAAGGATATAAACAATTTACAGGCTTAATAATATCACTAGCAGTTCTACCTGTTTCTTGTTATTTATTGAACTGGATTTACCCGATATTTATGGATGCTCTGTTCCCGAACCTTTCGAATAAGAAGCATGACAATGAAGCCTCCGCACTCGTTGCAAAAGCTCCTAAGAAAGAGGAGGTGTAACGATGGCAAAAGTTTTTAATGTAATTTCTAATGCAGCTAATAAAGCAGTGGACTATACATTAATAAAACCGTTAAACAAATTATCTACAGCACCTGGAATGGGATATGTCAGAAAAGAGTACTGTAATAAAAATATGGGCTTTATTAACGGTATAGCAATTACGTCCATAGTCTTAAAAGACGGTCTCGGCTGTTATATGTATGTTAAACAAAGTTTAAATAACGAAAAAATTCCTGAGGACAAACGTAAATTCGTTGCGGCATTAGACCTTGCAAACGGCGGATTAATGATTGCAATGCAGATTTTAATGCACATGACAATTTCAAATAAACTTATGCAGTCAAAAATGTTTAACGGGCTTTTCGGAAAATATTTCAACAGAAGTGTTACCAAAGGTTATCATGCTATTCTGAAAAATCAGGATAAATATAAAGCTATGACGGGCAAAGAATTTTCAGATGCAATGGACGTTATTCACGATAAAGCGGTTGAGGCTTTCAGTAATATTACATCACTGGTAGCTGCTACTATCATCGGTAAACGTGTAATAGTTCCGTACATTGCAACACCTTTAGCAGACAAAACAAAAGCCTGGATGTGCAGAAATGATAAACCTGCTGAGATAAATTCAGAAACAAAGAATACTTATTGCTGTGAAAAGCATGACCATAAAAAAGCCGGATGTGATAATCAAAAAACAAATCAGACAATAGCAAAGATTTCAGAACAGTTTAAGCAGTTAAGAACACCACAACAATAAAAAAAAACGGTCTAAAGACCGTTTTTACATACCGCTTGAATTACTTGAGTTGTACGGCCATTCGTAAGCCATCTTACTCCGGTAGGCCAGAAACCTTCATAAACTGCAAGTCCAACATATTCTTCACCTGTCCATAATGTGAAAGGCGGCTCGGGAAGTCCTAAACTTGAAGCAGTTCCGTTTTCATAAGTCAAATTATAGTCCTTGTATTCTTCTATATTAGGATTACCTTTGTATATTGAACTAACTATTTTCGCAATATCTGCTTGAGTAGGCATATTCTGGACTCCGCCGCACTGTTTTACTGCGCCTGCCCAGTAGTCGGGTTCCTCATAGCAACCGCTTATCCCTAAATTATTTTTTTGTGCCTCACATTCTGCTTTTGTTAGCGGCGTCGGATAAAACGGACAACTCCATTTCTTACCGTTTGCTTCAAAATAGCCGTCCTCTTTGCAGTTCTTCACAAGTTTCTCAAATGATGCATTTCCCTCCCAATCACTGTTAGTTATTGTAAAGGAAATATTTTCAGGCTTTACCTTGTATTTATCTTTCCCGC
>ERZ779843.312-NODE-312-length-75774-cov-8.718010_pt1 | contig 75774 bp, 93 predicted proteins | sample MGYA00511560_ERZ779843 | MGnify/ENA primary metagenome ERZ779843 (study PRJEB29588, sample SAMEA2158062) | human gut metagenome | biome: human gut; feature: human-associated habitat; material: faeces | place: Denmark | collected 2008/2010 ... | reverse complement strand
CTTGCGCATAGAATTGATTCCAAACACGATATTTATGATAAGCATTTTAAAAAGAACCACAGGATCGATACTCGGTCTGCCGTGACGACTGTAAAGATGCTGAACTTTCGGATAAATAAACCGAAAATCAAGAGCTTCCTCCATCTTACGAACCAAATGATCCTGTGGTACTAATTCATCTAATGTATAGTAAATCATGCAATCTAATTTTGCATTGTTTCTGTTAGTCATAGCCATTGTGATATCCTCCATAAACCCTCTATAATTATATCATTTTTGGCATAATAAATGGCAGAAACGTCGACTATTTTGGGTTTATGAAGTACGTTTCTGCCACAGATATTCTATCAGATTTTAAAAAGACTGTCGACAGTCACTTTGTCAACAGTCTGAGAAGTCATATGACTTCTTAATCCTTCATTACGCGATTTCGTTAATAGCTTTTGCTAAACGTGCTTTTTGACGGCTAGCGTAGTTTTTGTGGTGAATACCTTTAGCTACGGCTTTGTCCAATTTTGAACTACAGTCGTTGTAAGCTGCTACAGCAGCTTCTTTATCTTTAGCATCAACAGCTGCTAATACAGCTTTAATACTTGATTTCAATGCTGATTTTTTAGATACGACTAATTTGTGAGCCTTGTTATTTGTTTTAACACGTTTCTTTTGAGATTTAATCTGTGGCATGAAGTGCACCTCCTGACATAAATTGCAAATGGATTATAGCAAAATTTCTGATTTATTGCAACACAACTTCAAAAAAATACGCTATAATACTCTAGTATTGGAGTGATATTATGGAAAATAGACGCATTATTTTTATGGGAACACCCAAAATTGCTAGTGTCGTATTAAAAACAATGTTAGAAAACGATATACATGTAGGCTTGGTGGTAACACAGCCGGATAAGAAAAAGGGTAGAAAACAACAGCTAATCTATTCAGAAGTCAAAGAAGTGGCTTTAGAATATGACATTCCTGTATTTCAGCCTGTTAAAATTAAGTCAGACTATCAAACGATTCTTGATTTTGCCCCTGATTTAATTGTGACATGTGCTTATGGACAAATTGTTCCTAAGGAAGTCTTAGATCTTCCAAAGTATGGTTGTGTGAACCTTCACGGTTCTTTGCTTCCTAAATATAGAGGGGGAGCCCCTATCCAAAGAGCTATTTGGAATGGTGATAAAGTAAGTGGAATGTCATTGATGAAAATGGCACCTAAAATGGATGCGGGACCTGTTTTAGCTCAAAAGGAAATTGAAATATTGCCTGAAGACAATTCTACATCTTTATTTGATAAAATGGCCATTTGTGCTGGAGAATTATTGCTTTCTCATTTTGAAGAGATTTGTTCAGGTAAGGCGGTCTATGTCGAACAAGATGAGAGTCAAGTTGTATTCTCTCCTGTCTTATCCAAAGAAGAAGAGCATATTGATTTAAATCAGGATGATGAACATATCTTGAATCAAATTCGTGCTTTTTCAGATGCACCAGGTGCTTATGTATTATTAAAAGGAAAGAAATTTAAAATCTTAAAGGCAAGTTATTTAAATGAAGAGAATTCGTTTGCCTCTTTAGTCAAGATTGGTAAAAACAAGCTAGGTATTGGACTTCATACAGGTACACTTGTGATTGAAACTTGTCAAATGGAAGGAAAGCCAGTCATGGATTGTGCAAGCTTCTTTAATGGACAGGGTCGTAACTTAGTCGGAAATATTGTAGAGTAGGGGGAAATCTATGGATCAAAAGAATGTTCGAAATTTTTGCATCATTGCACATATTGACCACGGAAAAAGTACGTTAGCCGATCGTATCTTAGAACTTACAGATACGGTAGAAAAGCGTGAAATGAAAGATCAGATTCTAGATTCAATGGATCTAGAAAGAGAGCGTGGTATCACCATTAAATTAAATGCCGTACAGCTTGTATATCATGCCAAAAATGGACAAGACTATTTGTTCCATCTTATTGATACACCAGGCCATGTCGACTTTACATATGAAGTGTCTCGCTCTTTAGCGGCTTGTGATGGGGCTATCTTAGTTGTCGATGCAGCTCAAGGCGTACAAGCACAGACTTTAGCTAATGTATATTTGGCATTAGAAAACGACTTGGAAATCTTGCCTGTATTAAATAAGGTGGATCTTCCTAGTGCCCAACCGGAAGTTGTAAAAAAAGAAATTGAAGACTTGATTGGATTAGATTGTAGTGAAGCGGTTGAAATCAGTGCTAAATCGGGATTGAATGTGGATAAAGTGCTAGAAGAAATCGTGCATAAATTACCAAGTCCAAAAGGGGATAAAGAAGCACCAACACAAGCTTTAGTCTTTGACTCTTTCTATGATTCCTATCGTGGAATCATTGCGTTTGTATCGGTAAAGAATGGAACAATCAAACCAAAAGATAAGATTCGCTTTATGGCAACCGGCGCTGAATATGAAGTCACAGAAGTGGGTGTTCGTACACCAAAAGAAGTTGTGGAAGACCAGTTGAACTGTGGAGATGTAGGATGGGTCAGTGCAGCCATTAAAAACATTGAAGATGTTCGTGTCGGTGATACGATTACAGTTGCATCCAATCCTGCAAGTGAGCCACTATCTGGATATCGTGAAATGCATCCAATGGTATATTGTGGTTTGTATCCTGTAGACAATGCGCGTTATGACGACTTAAAAGAAGCATTGTCCAAATTAAAATTAAACGATGCGGCTCTACACTATGAACCGGAAACATCACAAGCTTTAGGGTTTGGATTCCGATGCGGATTCTTAGGCTTATTACATATGGACGTAGTTGAAGAGCGTTTAGAGCGTGAATACAATCTTAGTTTGATCGCAACAAGTCCTTCCGTAATTTATCATGTCTATAAAACAGATGGTACTATGGAAGAAATTGATAACCCATCGGCTTTACCAGAACCTCAAAAAGTGGATCATATTGAGGAACCATATGTGAAGTGTGACATCATGGTGCCAAAAGAATTTGTGGGTCCGATGATGGATCTTTGTCAGAAAAAACGTGGTGAATATGTAGACCTTCAAGTTTTAGATGATGTTCGTATGATGATGGTTTACCAAATGCCATTAAGTGAAATTATTTATGATTTCTTTGATAAGATGAAATCTTGTACAAAAGGATATGCTAGTTTTGACTATGAATTTAGTGGATACCGTACAAGCAGTCTAGTAAAGATGGATATTTTATTAAATGGACAGATCGTCGATGCCCTATCTACGATTGTCTTTAGAGATTTTGCGTACAACCGCGGTAATGCGATGGCCGTAAAATTAAAAGACTTGATTCCTAAGCAGCAATTTGAAATTCCTGTGCAGGCAGCCATTGGTGGAAAGATCATTGCACGTACAAACATTAAGGCATTGCGTAAAAACGTATTGGCAAAATGTTATGGTGGAGATATCTCGCGTAAAAAGAAATTGTTAGAGAAACAAAAAGAAGGAAAGAAACGTATGAAGATGGTTGGATCGGTAGAGATTCCTCAAGAAGCCTTCATGGCCGTTTTAAGTATGGATGACGACTAATGGTACCATCAGCCTATGTACATATTCCGTTCTGTGATTCGATATGTGCGTATTGTGATTTTGTCCGTATTCAAAAAAATGAACAATTCTTTTCAAGTTGGAAAGAAAAGTTAATGCAAGAAATTCAAGAGTATAAGATTTCAAATCTTCATACTCTTTATTTTGGTGGAGGCACACCAAGTGTATTGAGTTTGGATGATTTTGCATCGATAAGAAATGGCTTTCCATCAAGTATTGATGAATTTACTGTAGAATGCAATCCCGAATCCTTAGATGAAGAAAAACTAGCATCTTATGTTTCTTTGGGAGTCAACCGTATTAGTTTGGGTGTACAAAGCTTTAATGATGATCTATTGAAAGTCTGTCGAAGAAGACATACATCCAATCAGGCTAAGAATGTGATTCGATGGATTCAAGAAAGTGGTATTCATAATTTCTCCATTGATTTAATTTTTGGACTTCCCAATCAAACAATGGAAGATGTGAAAAGAGATATTTTTACATTTTTAAGTTTAGATATACCACACTTATCCATCTATTCTTTACAGATCGAAGAAAATTCAATATTTGGAAAGACAGGTGTAGAGCCTTGTGATCCAGATCTTGAAGCGGATATGTTTGAATACATTACGAAAACACTTGAAGCAGCTGGGTATATTCATTATGAGATTTCTAGCTTTTGTAAGCCAGGCTATTATTCCAAACACAATTTAGCCTATTGGCAAGATAAAGACTTCTATGGCTTTGGCTGTGGCGCAAGTGGAAGAATTGATGGCATTCGTTATGATAATACGACAAGTTTAAAGCAGTATTGTTTGGAGGGTCCTTGTTCTACATATATTCCTGAACCACTATCTGAACGAGGTATGGATGCGATCATGATGGCATTGCGTACAAAGTTTGGATTGAATATAAGAGAATGGAATTTGAAATATCAGAATGATTTTAAAAATCATTATGCCACTGTATTAGATACGTATCATGAGTATTTTTGTTTTGAAGGGGAATGTATCTATTTAAATGATGCTGGACTTGAAATATTAAATACGATTCTAGTTGATTTTATGATGATAGAATGATATCATTTAATAGCTTTTGTACTGAGAGTCTGGAAACTTCCAACCTTTCGCTCGGTAGAAAAGGACTAATATACATGGAGGAAGAAAAATGTTATTAAAATCTGAAAAACAAGCAATTATGCAAGAGTATGCAGTACACGAAGGTGACACAGGTTCTCCTGAAGTTCAAATCGCTGTATTGACTGAAGAAATCAACCGTTTAACTGAACACTTCAAAGAACACAAACACGATTACCACTCACAACGTGGATTGATGAAAAAAGTTGGTCGTCGTAAAAAATTGTTAGCTTACTTGAAGGGTAAAGATTTAGACCGTTACAAAGCATTGATCGCTAAATTAGGTTTAAGAAAGTAATCGAAAAGATTACTTTTTTTTTATGCATTTATTTGATAGAATATAAAAGTATGATTGAGGTGAAAAAATGGCGAAACAAGAGTTTCATTTAGATTTTTGTGGTCGGGGGATCACAGTAGAAACTGGTGAAATCGCAAAACAGGCTGATGGAGCCGTTATTATCCGTTATGGAGATACGGTGACTTTATCAACTGCATGTGCATCAAACCAGGCAAAAGAAGGGATTGACTTTTTCCCTTTGACAGTAAGTTTTGAAGAAAAATTATATTCTGTTGGAAAAATTCCAGGAGGATTTTTACGTCGTGAAGGAAGACCAAGCGAACATGCGACATTAACAGCACGTATGATCGACCGTCCAATCCGCCCTTTATTTGCGGAAGGATTCCGTAATGAAGTACAGGTTGTCAACACGGTATTAAGTGTAGATCAAGATGCAAGTCCTGAAATGGCAGCTATGTTTGGTGCTTCATTGGCATTATGTATTTCAGATATTCCATTCAATGGACCAATCGCAGGTGTTAAAGTTGGACGTATCAATGGAGAATTGGTTGCCAACCCTACAGTGGCTCAAATGGAAGAAAGTGATATCGATTTAACTGTTGCGGGTACTGCACAAGCTTTAAACATGGTTGAAGCTGGTGCTAAAGAAGTTAGCGAAGAAGATATGCTTGCGGCATTGATGTTTGGACATGAACAAATCAAAAAATTATGTGCATTCCAAGAAGAAATCGTAGCCGCTTGTGGTAAAGAAAAACGTGAAATTGAATTGTATGCTGTAGATGAAACAATCAATAGTGAAGTTCGTGCAAACTTTGAAGCACAAATTCGTGCAGCTGTATCGATTAAAGAAAAATTAGAGCGTTACGGAAAAATTGATGATTTAACAGATGAAGCAGCCCAAATGATCGCAAACAAAGAATATGAATCTGAAAAAGATCAAAACAATGCGGTGAAACAAGCTCGTGAAATCTGTCGTGGTATTGAAGCAGACGAAGTACGTCGTTTGATCATTGAAGACAAAGTACGTCCAGATGGCCGTCAAATCGATGAAATCCGTCCATTGAACTCACAAGTGGATTTACTTCCTCGTGTTCATGGTTCGGCTTTATTTACTCGTGGAGAAACACAGGTATTATCTACAACTACATTGGGTGCATTAAATGACAACCAGATTATCGATGACTTAACTGTTGTCGATTCAAAACGTTTCATGCACCACTATAACTTCCCACCATATTGTGTTGGTGAAACTGGACGTATGGGAAATCCAGGACGTCGTGAAATTGGCCATGGTGCCTTAGGTGAAAGAGCTTTAGCTCAAGTGTTACCAAGTGTAGATGAATTCCCATATACAATTCGTACAGTAGCGGATGTTATGGAAAGTAACGGATCTAGTTCTCAGGCAAGTATTTGTGCAGGAACAATGTCTTTAATGGCTGCTGGTGTTCCAATCAAAGCACCTGTTGCGGGAATTGCGATGGGATTGATCATGGATGATAATTCAGGTAAATATACTGTTTTAACAGATATCCAAGGTATGGAAGACCACTTTGGAGATATGGACTTTAAGGTTGCCGGAACGAAAAATGGTATCACAGCTTTACAGATGGATATCAAAGTAACAGGTATTACTAAAAATATCTTCGAAGAAGCATTGGCACAAGCTCACAAGGCACGTTTAGAAATCTTAGATAACATGTTGGCATGTATCTCAAGTCCAAGAGAACAATTGAGTCCATATGCACCTAAGATTGCGATGATGAACATTGATCCAGATAAGATTAAAGATGTAATCGGACCTGGTGGAAAAATGATCAACGAAATCATTGCACAATGTGACAATGTAAAAATTGATATTGATGATGATGGAAAAGTAGTCATCTACCACAATGATTACGATACAATCGAAAAGGCGAAACAAATGATTAGTGACATCGTACGTGTTGCCAAAGTTGGAGATGTATATGCAGCTAAAGTTGTTCGTCTTGAAAAATTCGGTGCTTTCGTGAACTTGTTTGGTAATACAGATGGTTTATTACACATTTCTAAGATTTCTCACCACCGTGTAGATAAAGTAGAAGACGTGTTAAAACTTGGCGATATCATCGATGTTAAGGTTACAGAAATCGACAATAAGGGTCGTATCAATGTAAGTGCAAAAGCTTTACTTCCAAAACCTAAAACAGAAGAAGAAAAAACAGAAGCGTAAAAGTTAGGAACTCGTTAAAAACGAGTTCTTTTTTCTTGACTATGTGGTAAAATAGTTGGGTAGAGGTGAAAATTATGGATTTTAATACAGAAGTACTTAAATATAAAGACGATTTCTTAAAAGACTTAAATACACTTGTATCATATGAAAGTGTTCGTGATGAATCAACGAAAGCTGAAAATGCTCCTTTTGGAAAAAACTGTCGTGACGTATTGGATGCCATGTTAGATATGGCTAAGCGTGATGGCTTTGAAACCAAAGACATTGATGGATATGCAGGCGTTGTTGAATATGGTCAAGGAGAAGAAACATTTGGTGTTTTAGGACACTTGGACATTGTGCCACTAGGCGAAGGATGGACAAAAGATCCTTTAAAAGTAACATTAGAAAATGGCTACATCTTTGGACGTGGTGTTATGGATGATAAAGGTCCTGCATTAGCTGGATACTATGCATTAAAGATGATTCGTGACTTAAACATTCCTTTGAAAAAAAGAGTCATGTTGATTACGGGATGCGATGAAGAATCAGGTATGGAATGTATGAACTACTATGTTGATCATGCCGAAGTTCCACAAATGGGATTTGTACCAGATGCCAATTTCCCAGTTATTTATGGTGAAAAAGGTGGCTTACATGTTGGCTTAGTAAGTAGTGATGCAACTGTCATCAAGAAACTTCATGCGGGAAGCCGTCCAAATATCGTGATTGGTAAAGCTGATGTCACAGTGGATGTCATGAGTTATCAACAAGAAGATTTATTTAAATTTTATTGTGCTACGCAAGGCGTTAAGGGTTCCATCAAAAGAAGTGAAGATGGTGTAACTTTACATATTGATGGTGCATTTGCGCATGCAGCTATGCCATATAATGGTGTAAATGCCGCCGTCTTATTGTTGAACTTTATTGGTGAAGCCTATAATGATCAACTTTCAAAAGATTTATATTTCTTACTAAAAGACTGGATGGGTAAACCAGTAGGTATTGAAAAAGATGGTTTATATATGTCTTTCTTGACAATGAATACGGGTATTGTCAATATGGAAAACAATGAAACAGACATCTTAATTGATATTCGTTATCCAAATGATACAAATGCCGATGAAATCATGTCAAAATTTGATGCAACTTGTGCAAACTTGACTTCAAATATCAAAGCAGAAAATCGTGGAGATTCAACACCATTATTCGTAGACCCAGATTCTCGTTTAGTGAAAGATTTAATGAGTGTCTACCAAAAATACACAGGAGATACTTTCTCTTGTCCAATCACAATTGGTGGTGGAACGTATGCTCGTAAATTTGAAAATTTTGTATCTTATGGACCAGAACTTCCAAATGAAGTGATAGAAACCGATGCTTTTGTAGGAGGATGTCACCAACGCGATGAAGGTATTAAATTAGATAACTTATTACAAGCTATCTGTATTTATGCCGATGCGATCGTGGCATTGTGCAGCTAATATGAGAATGCGTAAAGTAAAGTGGGCAACAGACTATTTGCCTACTGCGAGTTGTTTAGTAAAAGAACCATCTAAACAAGCAGGAAACTGGAAAAAGCTATTGGATACAGATACTTTACATATCGAAATTGGATGTGGTAAAGGAAACTATTCTTTAGATATGGCTAAGATGTATCCAGATACTGGATTTATTGCGATTGAAAAGAATGAGAGTGCTGCAGGTATTGCCGCAAAAAAATACGATGAGGATACAGAAAAGAAACGTTTGAAACTGATTCAAGAAGATGCGAGTTCCATTGGAGAATGGTTTGGTCCGCGTGAAGTGGATGTGATCCATTTGAATTTCTCGGATCCATGGCCTAAAAAGCGCTATGCGAAAAGACGTTTATCCAGCGCTACTTTTTTAGATCAATACAAGCGTATTTTATCTTTCAATGGTGAAATCCAAATGAAAACCGATAACAGTGCTTTATTTGAGTATAGCTTGATTGAATTTCAAAATGCTGGTTTTAAGATGGTTGAAATCAGTGTAGATTATCGTCGTGAAAAACATGATGAAGATGCGATTACAGAATATGAACAAAAATTCATTTCTTTAGGTCAACCAATTTATCGTTGTGTTTGGAGATATGCACATGACTGAACTTCGTAATAAAGATGAATTTTTAAACGCATTAACAAATTCAGGCATTCAAGTGATGATGTTTACGGCATTTTGGTGTCCAGACTGTATGTACATCAAACCTTTCTTGCCTGAAATTGAAGAGCAATTTAGTGATTTACAGTTCTATTCTTTAAATCGTGATCATTGTATGGATATTGCGATTGAATATGAAGTGATGGGTATTCCTAGCTTTATATGTTTCAAGGATGGAAAAGAAATATCAAGATTTGTTTCTACACTTCGCAAGACAAAAGAAGAAATAGAAGCATTTCTGAATCAGACAATAGAAAGTGAGAAGGAAATATGTTAAAGGATTTAATGCATGCGATCTTCAATGAAGATGTTGAAGAAGACGATGAAGAAGAAGTCGTAGAAGAACCTGCGAAACAAGAAGAAGTAACACCTGAACCTGTTGTTGCAGAGCCACAAGTTCAAGAAGAAGAAGTTGTAAAGCCAGAGCCAATTTTAAAGGAAGCAGAAAGCTCTATTGAAACGGATCCTGAAAACTTTATGAATTCTCCTATTTTTGAAAAGGCGATTATTCAACCTAAGCCTAAGAAAACAACAATTTTCCAAGGCTTAGATGTCGATTCGATTGCGCAAGAAGAGGCAAAACCGAAACAAAAAGTGTATAAATATGATCGTCATAAATCCGTAAAAGTACGTCGTGTTGCCGAAGATTTAGATTATCAACCAGTCATTTCTCCAATCTTTGGAAATGTGGAAGATTCTAAAAAAGAATTTGATAAAGTGCACGATGCGATTACGTTAAACAAACCAGAAGATGAAGATTTCTCAAAGATCTTATCTCCAATGTATGGAACATACTTACCAAGTATGCAGCCTGCGGATTCCATTCCTGAATACAAGGTTGAAGGATCAAAGAAAAATATGAATCTTTCTGAAATGTTAGAGAAGCCAAAAAAGGAAACCAACAAACAAGAATCGTTATTTGACAAAGAAGGTGAATAAAATGGCTTATCATTTTATTGGTATTAAAGGAACAGGTATGGCTGCCTTGGCATGTATCTTACATGATGAACATAAAGAGGTCACAGGTAGTGATATCGATAAATATATCTTTACAGAAGATGGATTAAGAGCACGTCATATTCCAATCTATTCGTTCAGTTCTGCTAACATCAAGGACAATGACACAGTGATCATTGGTTTATCTTTTGATCAAACGCATCCGGAAGTGAAAGCAGCGATGGACAATCCAACTGTAAAAACATATTATTATAATGAATACTTAGGTATTTTATTAGAGTCATACAGTTCCATCTGTGTTGCGGGAACGCATGGTAAGTCCACAACAACAGGTATTTTAGGCCAAGTTCTTTCTTTACAAGATGAATGTGCATACTTAATTGGAGATGGCCATGGCTATATGCCAGAACATGCCAACCATTTTGTATTAGAATCTTGTGAATTTCAAAGACATTTCTTGGCATATCATCCAGATTATGCGATCATCACGAATATTGAATTGGATCACATTGACTACTATAAAGATATGGATGATTATGTATCGGCATTCCAAAGTTTTGCAAACCAAGTCAAAAAAAGCATTGTCATCTTTGGGGATGATGAACACCTTAAAAATCTACACTACAATGTGCCAGTAACTACATATGGTTTAAAGGATGGCAATGATTATCAAGCCATTCATATAGAACAAGGCCCATTTGGTATGCATTTTGATTGTAAGCATAATGGTGAAATTCTAGCTCACGTTGAATTAAATGAAGTGGGAGATGCCTTTATGCAGGATGCCTTAGGATGTTTTGCGCTAGCCCATATGTTAGGTATGCCAGCCGATATCATTGTACAAGGCTTACAAGACTACAAAGGAATCGCTCGTCGATTTGTGATTGATGAAGTCAAGGATAGTGTATTAGTCGATGACTATGCACACCATCCAACAGCGATTCGTCTAATGATTGATGCAGTTCGTAAAAAATATCCAAAAAAGAAAATCGTAGCGTTATATAAACCAGATCGTTATTCACGTCTACAATATTTCTTGGATGACTTTGCGAAGAGTTTAAATACAGCGGATCAAGTATGTTTACTGGATTTCCCTAAAAATGCCGTAAGAGAAGATGAAACAATCACAGTCACAATTCAAGATTTAATGGATCGTTGTCCTAATGCGATTTTATTAGATGTAGATGATGCTTCAGCTGAAAAGTTAAAAGAATTAGCTCCAGCAGCCTTCGTCTTTATGTCTAGTAAGGACATCTACTTATTGAGAGATAAATTAGAAAAAATCTTATAAGAGTATCTAAGGATAAAAGTCTATACCTTTTCATTAGGATATAGGCTTTTTGTTCTGTTAAGACAGAAGAAGTGAAATCATATCCTATGGAAAAACATTGACCTAAGACGAAGCTAAAAACTAGGAAAGGTGGGTATGTATTTATGAAAAAACCAAAGGTGGCTTTTATCTGCGTACATAATTCGTGTCGTAGTCAAATTGCGGAAGCATTGTCAAAACATCTTTCTTCAAGTGTATTTGAAAGCTATTCCGCTGGAACAGAAACAAAACCACAAATCAATCAAGATGCCGTACGTTTAATGAAAGACATGTATCAAATAGACATGGAAAAAACACAATATTCCAAACTGTTGTCAGAAATACCGCAAGTAGATATTGTGATCACAATGGGATGTAATGTAAATTGTCCTGCAATTCCATGCAAATATAGAGAAGATTGGGGATTGAGTGATCCTACCGGAAAAAATGATGTGGAGTTTTCAAAAGCCATTCACTCCATTCATACGAAAATACTTGAATTAACAGAGAAAATAATAAAGGATGAGCTGATTTCAAAGAAAATATGAAAAAACAACATGGTCATACATCGATTTAAGCATATCCTGTTTTGAAGAGTATAGAGATATGTGAGTGTTAAATGAAAGCCTGCGTTTATGGTGAACATGTTCATCATTTCCCTAAATTTTGCGTCTAGAATGTATTTTATGGAAGTGTTTGAGTAATTCGACACTTCCTTTATTATTTGTAGCGTTTACACACTTGTGAAAAAAGTTTCAAAATAAATAGATAAGTTAGAAAGTTCATGTTATAATCTTTCTGAGGTGGTATTGTGAGTTTAGATATCTTTATGAGTACATTAGCTCGTGCATTTTCATATGTGTTACCCATCGTTGGTGTCATCGCATTAATTTATATGATTCTTTTTTTGAAACAATTGATTGAAACTTTAAAACAAGTTTCAAAAACATTGGATACGGCCAATGATCAATTGAAAAAACTAGATGCGCCATTAAAAACGGCAGAAAATATTTCAAATACGGTGGATGAGATAAATCAAACCGCAAAAGAAGCATTTATAAATGTGGTTGGTGCGTTCAGTGAAAATGTACAAAATGCCAAAGACTGGTTTCAAAGTAAAAAAACTGGAAAAGAAAGCATAGAAACAAAGGAGGATGAATGACATGGATGAAAAACAATTAATTGATGATTTAGAAAAAGAATCGATGCTAGAGCTTGAAGTAATGCATGAATCCGAAAATACAGATAATGAAAGAATTATTGAGGGTGCCAAGAGCAAAATCGAAAAATTATTCGATGATGTGCGTGACTTATTAAAGGATGCTTCAGATCCTGAAAAGGTTAAGGAAGCATTATCGCAGGCAAAAGATGATGTGAAAGATATTCTTTCTTCGACAAAGGATAAAGTGGTTGAAGTAAGTGAAAGTGAACAATTTAAACAGACAATGTCAGCTGGAAAAGAATTCTTACAGGGTACAGCTGGATTGGTTGTTGATGGCTTTAAATATGGAAAAGAAACACTAAGAAAAAATGATTCTTTGCGCAAGGTGATTGATAAGGCGGATGAAAAAGTCGATGAAATTCGTACGAATGATTCTGTTATTCGTGCCGTTGATAAAGCAGAAGAAGTAACGGGTAAAGCTACCGAAGCATTGTTTAGTGGATTAAAGAAGATTTTTAATAAGGGGGACGAATAGGAATGAAACGAATTACCATTTATGATGTTGCCAAAGAAGCCGATGTCTCATTGGCAACTGTATCACGTGTTATTAATGATAGTAATGTAGTGCGTGAAGATACACGTATGCGTGTTCAACAAGCGATTGAAAAATTGGGTTATAAACCAAATGCGATTGCGCAAGGTTTAGCATTGTCTAAAACTACGACAATTTCAATCGTAATGAGCGAGAAATTGTTTGCGTACAACGCAAAAATCTTGAATGGTTTGATGGATGTCGCAAAAATCTATAACTACAACATCATGTTCCATACAACAAGCAAGGGAATTTCAAAAATGCAGGATGTGATTGAATCTATTATTAAATCACGTGTCGATGGTGTTATCTTGTTTAACGACAACTTCTCAGAAGATGAAATGGAAGTTTTACATGAATACCAAATTCCAATGGTTGTAGTTGGAAGTAAATTAAAAGGCCAAAAGATTGGTAACGTTGGAAATGTATATATCAACTTCGAACGTATGGCTTATGAATTTGTGAATGAATGCTTCGAAAAGGGCATTGATGATATCTCTATGGTAGAAGATAAATTGAATCTTTCTATGATGGAACAATTAAAAGCGGGTGTAGATCGTGCTTATGCAGAAAAAGGATTGGTATTTGATAAGTATGTTACATACGATGATAGCTACAAATCAAGCTACACATTCTTATCAGACTACTACAAGAACCACAAGCCAAGTCGTATGGTCATCACATTCCGTGATTCTCAGGCCATCGCTTTAATGAACGCATGTAAAGAATGCGGATATTCAATTCCAGATGACACAGAACTTGTATGTATCTTGAACTCAAAATATTTGACAATGATGCGTCCAACAATTTCAACTTACAACATTCCTGAATATGATTTAGGAGCTGTTGCGATGCGTTTACTAACTAAGATGTTAGTGGAAGATGAGACGGTTAAACAGAACAAAGATATTGAAATTTCATTCTCAAAATTATTTAGAGAAACTACAAAGTAAGAGTTCGTTTTGAACTCTTTTTTTATATTAAGATTTTGGTATCAGAACAGGATCAGAAGTTTATGATATCTTACTGGATGATAGATACATAGATCATGGATGAAATTCTGAAGTATTTATAAAAATGCATATAATAAAAACTTCATCAATAAAGAATGAATCGGAATATCGAATGATTCAGAAAGATGGAGTGGATATCGAAATGTTACCGGACGACTTGAAACAAACCGGCACGTTATTTAGATGTTTGATTTTTTCGAAAAAAAAGTTTTTTTTTCTTGGTTTAGTGTATAATCAAGGCATGGAAATAATTTTTACAAATAACGCAAAAGATAGAAGTGTCTATCGATACAAAAAAGATTTTGAAATGATATTAGAACGTGCCTGCAAGGTGTTAGACAGAAAGGGAGACTGGAGTTTATCGGTAATTTATGTAACACCTGAACAGATTCACGAAATTAATCGTGACTATCGTAATGTTGACCGTCCTACAGATGTCATTAGCTTTGCGATTCAAGATGATATGAGTGATATGTGGATTGAAGAAGACCAATATGAACTTGGTGATATTTTCATCAATGTGCAAGCGATTCGTGATCAAGCTAAAGCCTATGGTCATTCGATTCGTCGTGAAGCATGTTTCTTATTCTGCCATGGATTACTTCATTTAATGGGATATGATCACATGAAGGAAGAGGATGAAAAGGTGATGTTTGCTTTACAGGATGAGATCTTAGATGAATTGGTTCAAAGGTAGATTTAAATATGCTTTTCAAGGCCTGTTTTACGCTTTCACTTGTGATCGCAGTATTCGTCTTCAAGGCATCTTTGGATTGATTGTCATATTGTGCGGCATTCTCTTTCATTGTTCACTAAATGAGTGGATGATGTTGATTTTCGCCATTGGTTTAGTATGGTTTAGTGAAATCATCAATTCGTGTATTGAAAGATGCGTTGATTATATTTCTCTTGAACATACAGAACAAGCCAAACATATTAAGGATATGGCCGCAGGAGCTGTCTTTATTATCAGCATGCTTGCCGCATGTATTGGGCTTTATGTATTTTTGCCCAAACTATTTTAAAACGGAGGTAAAATGAGTAATTATAAATCAGGATTTATTGCGATCGTAGGAAGACCCAATGCAGGAAAATCAACATTGTTGAATGCATTGTTAAAAGAAAAAATCGCAATCATGTCGGACAAACCGAATACGACAAGAAACAATATTTCGGGTATTTTGACAAATGAAGATTGTCAATATGTGTTTGTAGATACACCGGGTATTCATAAGCCGCAACAACAACTTGGACGCGTCTTAAATAAGAATGCCTATTCAGCAATGGAAGATTGTGACGTGATCGGATGGATCGTAGATGGCTCTCAAGCCTTTGGAACTGGAGATTCATTCATCTTAAAACGTATTGAAACATTACATAAACCGGTTGTATTGATTATGAATAAGATTGATAAGCTTGGTAAGGAACAATTATTAAAGCGTTTGATGTATTGGCAGAAACAATATGACTTTAATGATATTGTTCCAATCAGTGCTTTGGATAAAGACAATCTCAAAGAGTTGTTGAAGGTGTTCAAAGGGTATTTGCCAGAAGGCGAGCCAATGTTTCCTGAAGAAATGAAGTCGGATCATGATATTAATTTTAGAATGTGTGAAATTGTTCGTGAAAAGATCTTATTTAAAACACATGAGGAAATCCCTCATAGTGTAGCGGTTATTTTAGAGCGTAAAGAAAAACGTGGCAACCGCATGTATCTTCTAATGATGGTGGTAGTCGATCGTGAATCACAGAAGGGAATCTTGATTGGTAAACAAGCGAGTATGATTCGTTCGATTCGTTTAGATGCACAAAAGGAATTAAAAGATATGCTCGGATGCAGTGTGGATTTGGAACTCTTTGTGCGTGTCGAAAAGAATTGGCGTAATCACGAAAACAAGATCAAAGAATTCGGTTTAGACGAATTAGAACAAATCGATGAAGACTAAGATTCAGGCACTTGTATTAAGTGTTGGTGAATACAAAGATAAGGATGGCCTAGTCAAAGTATTGACGACAGATTCCATTTTAACTTTATACGCAAGAGGACTGTTCAAACCCAATTCTAAGAATTTGCGGCTTGTACAGCCCTTTTCTTATAATGAATTCATGATCGAAGATAAGACGAAAATGCCCTTATTACTACAAGGACAAACCATTCATTATTACTATCACATTCAAGAAGATCTGTTTAAATCGAGTTGTTGTTTTGTATTGCACGACTTGATTTCTAAAACTAAAAAAGAAGAGAATTTATTCAATATAGTATTGGATTGTTGGAACGCAGCCGACAAAGACTTAGATGATTTTTATTTCTGGGCCTGCATCATTCTAAAATATTGTATTGAACAAGAAGGGATCCAACCGTTTATCCAAGGGTGTGTACATTGTGAAAGCACAAGAGTCGAAACTCTTTCTGTAAAAGATGGTGGATTCTTATGCGAAAAGTGCAATCACAATCAATATCCAAAATGGAGTGTAGAACAATTAAAGAAATATCGCGCTCTATTTAGGTGCAAAGAAGAAAACTTAGAGTATGTTAAAGATCATTTCAATTTCAATCTTGATGACTTAATCTATCTAGCCAAATGGATGGAGTATCATACTCATAAGAATTATCCAAGCATTCGCTTTTTAGAAAGTATACGAGGTTTTAAGTAATGTTTCATGAATTAGCATTTCAAATCGCAAAAAAGGCACACTCTAAACAAGTGGATAAAGCAGGGAAAGATTATATCTTGCATCCGATGAAAGTGGCTTCTTATATGGATACGGATACAGAAAAGGCAGTTGCGTATTTGCATGATGTATTAGAAGATACAAATGTCACAGAAGATGAATTGAGAAATATGTTCCCAAATGAAATCGTAGATGGTGTAATTACATTAACGCATAGAAAAGATGAATCTTATTTTGAATATATATCTAGAGTATCTACATCAAAGTTAGCTAAAAAGATAAAGGTTGCAGACCTTTTACATAACTTGGATATCACAAGAATCAAAGAACCCACAAAACAAGATTATCAAAGGCTAGAGAAGTACAAGAAAGCGATTCTATATCTTGCGACGCACTAGTTTTGTGGTACAAAACATATGAAAATAAGAGAACCTATTTTTAAGTGGTTGATTAAAAACAGGTCATGAGAAATCATGGCTTTTTCTTTGTGTGTGTCTTTGGATTTAGTCTAGAAATTTGTTGATAAATGAGATATAATATGAAAGTGTATCCTTTTGTCTGTATACATGAAAGAAATGAGGTAAATAACATGAACGAAAAGACATTCAATGATGTAGTAAATCACATGAAAACCTCTGGATTTGTTTACCAAGGTTCAGAAATTTATGGTGGTTTGGCAAATACTTGGGATTTTGGTCCTTTAGGCATTGAATTAAAGAACAATATTAAAAATGCATGGTGGAAACGTTTCATCCAGGAAAGTGAACACAATGTAGGATTGCAGAGTGCAATCTTAATGAACCCTAATGTATGGGTTGCCAGTGGTCACGTTGGCGGATTTAGTGATCCATTAATGGATTGTAAAGAATGTAAGAGCCGTTTTAGAGCGGATCAATTGATTGAAGAAGCCAGCAATCACACAGTAAACTGTGGTGGTATGTCAAATGAAGATATGGAAAACTATATCGCTGAACATGAAATTACATGTCCAAAATGTGGAGCTAAAAACTTTACAAACATTCGTCAATTTAATTTGATGTTCAAAACATTCCAAGGTGTATTAGAAGATGCGAAGAGTACAATCTATTTGCGTCCAGAAACTGCACAGGGAATCTTTGTCAACTTCAAAAACGTACAAAGAACAATGCGTAAAAAGTTACCATTCGGTATTGGACAGATTGGTAAGAGTTTCCGTAACGAAATTACACCAGGAAACTTCATTTTCCGTACACGTGAATTTGAACAGATGGAACTTGAATTCTTCTGTAAACCAGGAACGGATTTAGATTGGTTTGAATACTATTGTAAAAACTGTGTTCAATTCTTAAAGGATTTGGGTATCAACGAAGAAAACATTCGTTTACGTGCTCATGATCCAGAAGAATTAGCACACTACTCAAATGGTACAAGTGATATCGAATACCACTTCTCTGAACCCATCGGATGGGGTGAATTATGGGGTATCGCAGACCGTACGGACTTTGACTTAAAAGCACACCAGACAACTTCTAAACAAAACTTAGAATATTTTGATCAAGAAGCAAACGAAAAATACATTCCATACGTTATCGAACCAAGTGTAGGTGTTGAACGTTTGATGTTGGCCGTAATGTGTGAAGCTTACCAAGAAGAACAATTAGAAAATGATTCTCGTGTTGTCTTAAAATTACACCCGGCATTAGCTCCATATAAAGTAGCTGTACTTCCACTTTCTAAAAAATTATCTGATCAAGGGGATGAAGTGTTCGCTAAATTAGCTAAACACTTTAGTGTAACGTACGATGATGCACAAAGCATTGGTAAACGTTACCGTCGTCAAGATGCGATTGGTACACCATTCTGTGTTACGGTAGATTTCGAAACCGCAAACGATGGATGTGTTACGGTTCGTGATCGTGATACTATGCAACAAGAACGTATCGCTTTAGATGACCTTGTTTCATATATTGAAAAAAGAATTGAATTTTAATGAGCTGGATATCAGAAGATGATATAAAGGCCATTCGTCAGCAGGCTGATATTGTTGATGTGATGTCCCGTTATATCACATTAGAAAAAAAAGGCAAAGACTATAAAGCAATTTGTCCATTTCATGATGATCACGATCCTAGTTTATCAATCTCAACTGATAAACAAATATTTAAATGTTTCGTATGCGGTACTGGAGGAAACGTCTTCACATTTGTACAAAAGATTGAAAACATTTCATTTCTAGAAGCCGTTTGTAAGGTTGCAGAACTGATTCATTATCCTTTACACATGGATAAAAGTCAGTTTCAACTCAAGGTTGATCAAAATCAGCCTTTATATGACTGCGTTCAATCGTACATTCGCTTTTTAACATATGAGTTGCAGAGTGAGAATGGCGAAAGCGTGAAAAGGTATTTAAGTCAAAGAAAAATAAATGAAGATATTATAAAAAGATTTGAGATTGGGTATGCACCTGAATCGAGTCGTAGTGTGAAGTATCTCAAGGCAAAAGGTTTTAACGAACAAATACTCACAGATACAGGTTTAATTCGTACTCACGATCTAGATACCTATGCCGTATTCGACAATCGATTGATGATTCCAATTCATGATGAAAATGGAAATCCCGTTGGATTTACGGCCAGGCGCTTAAATGAGGATAAGGATGTAGCCAAATATATCAACACTTCTGAAACAAAGATCTATCATAAGGGCAATTTGATTTTTAATTATCATAGAGCCAAAGCATTTGCGAAAAAGAACAAGCGATGCATATTAGTTGAAGGAGCTATGGATGTCATTGCCTTTGAAAAGGCAGATATTCATGAAAGTATTGCTTGTTTAGGAACAGCTTGTACAAAAGAACAAATAACGCTATTAAAACGCTTAAACGTTCCTTTGGTTGTCTGTTACGATGGGGATCGAGCTGGTAAAGCCGCTACCTATAAGTTTGGAAAATTAGCCGTTGATTACGGACTGAATTTTTCCATAGTAAAAAATACAACCGGTAAAGACCCAGATGAAATCTTTAATGAACTAGGAAAAGATGAACTCTATTTATCTGTTCATAAAACTGTATCATTTGTAGAATTCTTATTTGATTATTTACCGAACCAATATGATTTAGACAATTACGAGGATAAGAAAAAATTCACATCGGAAATGCAGTCATTCATTGAAAGGACATGTACCGATTTTGAAAAGGCCGATTATTATTCTCGTATCCGAGATTTGACAGGATTTGATTTATCACATCAATCTGCAAATATTCCGGCACCCAAAAAAGAATCCAGAAATAATGCGGCTGTGGTTCGAAATATAGAGCCATTAAAAAATGGAAGAACACTTGCCGAACACGGTGTTTTATGGATGATTCTAAACAGTAAACTTGCGGCCGATCAATTCAAAGATCAGATTGGTTTTTTCCAAGATCCAGTCTGTGAAGAATTGTCATTATATTGTTACGACATGTATCGAAATATGGACCACATTGATTTTGATGTACTGATGAGCTACATTGAAAAAGAAGACGTCCGTAATTTGTTGGTAAGCCTGATGGAAAACGCGTTTCATGTTGATGGATATAATGAAGACTTCTTTAACGATAGTTTAATGAAGATCAAAGAATGTACTTTACAAGCCCAAATTGACAATCTCAATGATCAGATCAAGAGTGTGCAAGATCCGATGTTAAAGATTTCCTTGGCTAGTAAAAAACAGGAATTAATTATTCAAAGAAATGAAATCTTACATCGAAAGGAAGGATGAAAGAATGGCAAATGAAAAATTAAAGTTTACAAGCTTAGAAGAGGCAAAAGAATTCTTGCTGAAGAGTAAAGAAGAAAATGCCGATGTTTCCCAAAAACAATTCTTAGATGCGGTAAGTGCTTTAAATTTAGATGATGATACAATGGATGATCTATATAACTGGATCGACGAAAACTTAATCGAATTTATCGATGGGGACGAATTAGATGATGATGAAGTCTTAGACGATGATCTAAGCGACGAGGATTTGGACGAAGAAGATTCAATTGCGGAAGAAATTTCGCAATTGGAAAAGACATTCGCTAATGCATCTCATGCCAAGATTAATGACCCCGTTAAGATGTATCTAAAAGAAATTGGTCAAATTCCATTGTTGGATCCAAAAGAAGAGCCCATCATTGCTCGTCAGATCCAAGAAGGGGAAGAAGCCAAAGAAGCGATGAAAAAACCTGATTTAAGTGATGAAGAGAAAAAGAAACTCGCAAAAGTCATTGCGGACGGTGAACAAGCCAAACAAATGTTGATTTCTTCAAATCTTCGTTTAGTTGTATCTATCGCTAAAAAATATGTAGGACGTGGCATGTTGTTCTTAGATTTGATTCAAGAAGGAAACTGTGGTCTAATTAAAGCTGTTGAAAAATTTGACTACACAAAAGGTTTCAAATTCTCTACATATGCGACATGGTGGATTCGTCAATCTATTACACGTGCAATCGCAGACCAGGCACGTACAATTCGTATTCCCGTACACATGGTTGAAACGATCAATAAACTAACGCGTATTCAACGTCAATTGGTGCAAGATTTAGGTCGTGATCCATTACCAGAAGAAATTGCCGAAAAGATGGAGAATATTTCAGCGGAAAAGGTTCGTGAAATCCAAAAGATTGCCCTGGATCCAGTCAGCCTAGAAACACCAATCGGTGAAGAAGACGACTCGCACTTAGGTGACTTCATTGAAGATAAGGATACATTATCTCCAGATGATTACACAAACAACCAATTATTAAAAGACGAAATCAATGCCGTTCTACAAGGTCTTACAGAACGTGAAGAAAAAGTATTGCGTTTGCGTTTTGGCTTGTTAGATGGAAGAACTCGTACACTTGAAGAAGTTGGCAAAGAATTTAACGTAACACGTGAGCGTATTCGTCAGATTGAAGCCAAGGCATTACGTAAATTGAAAAATCCAAATCGTTGCAAGCGTTTAAGAGATTTCGTAAAATAATGATACCTTGTTCGAATCGAATTCAAGAAATATTAGAATGGGTGAATGGAGAGTGCATTGCGGACATTGGCTGTGATCATGCCTATGTTGTCTGCAACGCCATTCTGAATCATCAATCTAAAAAAGGCTATGCCTGTGATGTGGCACAAGGCCCATTAGATAATGCCAAGAAAACGATTGAAGAGAATCACTTATCCGATTTGGTATCTTGTCGATTATTAGATGGCATTCAGGGCTTAGAAAGCGATGTAGACCAAATCATTATTTGTGGCATGGGAGGAAAACTTATTATCGATATCCTATCAAAGGGAAATTTGTATCGTGGTTTACGTCTTTTATTATCTTGTCATAAAGATGATTTTGCCTTAAGAGAATATTTACACGATCATCATATTCATATTGTAAGAGAAAAAATGATTTATGATCATGGACACTACTATCCTATTCTTGATTGTGTTTGCGAAGATAAGGAACAAGAGGTTTCTACATCCCAACTTTACTTTGGTGTAAACATGCTTATTGATGAAATATATGCAGCGTATTTAGATTTTGAAGAGAATAAGTATAAAAATATTCTTTCCAAAGTCAATAAACCTGAATTTATTGAAAAAATTGAATATATAAAAGAAATCCGTACTCACAGAATTTCCTGAATACGGATTTTTGGTTTTTTCATATCGAAAGATAAATAATCTTTGACTTGATTCGTTAAATACGTAGGCGTACTTGCACCACTTGTAATCGCAATTGTGGTATATTTTTCAAAATCTTTCTTATCAATATCTTCGGCCGTTTGAATCGAGAAGACATGTTCAATGCCAGCCTGTTTTCCAATATCAACAAGTTTTTGCGAATTGTTACTAGTTGGATCTCCCACGACAATCAAACAATCGACGTTTTTTAAATCTAAAATAGCTTGTTGCCGAACACGCGTAGCGTTACAAATCTCATCGTGGAAGAGGGCATTCGGGTATAAGCGTCTAATTTTTTCAAACGTATCCTTCAATTCATAGATCGACATAGTAGTCTGGTTTGTCACAAAGATCTTTGAAGTATTCACTTTAGGAATCTCTTTATGTGGTTCAATCAAATGCACATGCTCACTCATTGTATAAATAGATTCGGCTTCGGGATGTTTATTTTTACCAATATAGAGAATGGTATACTCTTCATCTAAATATTGCTTCACAATCTTTTGTGTTTGAAGTACAAATGGACAACTCGCATCCACCAAAATCAATCCTTTTTCTTTGGCCTTTTCATAGACTTTAGGACTGACGCCATGCGCTGTAAAGATCACAATGCCTTCATGGATTTCATCTAATAATTCCACGCGTGTCTTTGTCTTATCTTCAATGGTATCAATTGAATAATATTGAAGCGCTTTTTTGACATATTGATTATGCACTAGATTACCCAATATGGTAATCTTTTGATCTGGATATTGAATTCTTGTTTTTTTGGCGGTTTCAATGGCTTTTAAAACCCCACCGCAATAGCCCTGAGGCTTGACTATAATGATATTTTGTGTTTTCATGTATACATTATGCCCTAATTTTTTGTATTTGTAAAATGGGAAGAATTTTGGGATAATACTAAAGTAAAGGATGTGAAAATAATGAATAATCGTATTCAAGAAATAATGGATTTAGAACATTTTAAAACTTTAACACCGATTCAAGAACAGGTGTTAAATCGTAAAAATAAAAATAGAGATATCATTGGTGTATCAAGTACAGGATCAGGAAAGTCACATGCTTTCTTTATGCCTATCTTTGAAATGCTAGACTTTGATCAAGACTGTGTACAAGCTGTTATTTCAGCTCCAACTAGAGAACTTGCATATCAATTGTATGATCGTTGTCGTAAGATTGCCAAACACTTCAATGTACGCGTGAAATTAGTCACAGGTGGTATGGAAAAAGTGACACAAATGGAAAAGCAGCCACAAATCGTCATTGGTACGCCTGGAAGAATGAAAGACATGTTTATTAAAGATAATGTCTTGCGTTTGGATACGGCTAAAATTGTCGTAATCGATGAAGCGGATATGACATTAGAATTTGGTTTCTTAGAAGATATTGATGAAATTCTATCAAAGATGGATAAGAAGGTTCAAATGATGGTTTTCTCAGCAACTATTCCAGAATCTTTACAACCATTCTTAAAGAAATATTTATATGATCCAGAATTTATTGAAATCAAAAAGGAAGAAGCTTTCCAAAGCGATGTAAAACACATTTTAGTTCCTTGTAAGCATAAGAGCTACGAACAAAAGATCTTAGACGTACTTCCATGTATTCAACCTTATGTATGTTTGATTTTTGCGAATACTACACTAGAAGCTCAAAGTATTGCGAAAACCATGCGTGAAAATGGATATGATCTAGTCGAACTTCACTCAGGGCTTGAATCACGTGCGCGTATGCAGGCCATTAAAATGATTCAAAGCCAGAAGAAAAGCTACATTGTAGCCAGCGATATTGCCAGTCGTGGAATTGACTTAGAAGGAATTACGCACGTTATTAGTTGTGGATTCCCAAAAGATTTAAAATTCTATATCCACCGTGCAGGTCGTACTGGAAGAGCGAGTCGTGATGGACAATGTATCGCTTTATATAAAGAAAGTGATGCGAAATCAATTCAGTCATTAATCAAACAAGGCATTGAATTTGAACATCAGGATGTAAAGAATAAACAATTTGTAGATTTAAAACCATATGTGAACAAGCGTCCTATGAAAAAGGATGAATTTCATGAAGAAGTGGAAAAAATCGTTCACAAGAAAAAGAAAGTAAAACCAAACTATAAGAAAAGACAACGCCAGGAAATTGATCGTATGAAACGTAGGAAGCGTCGTGAAATGATTAAGTCGGATATTAAGCGCCAACAAAAAGAGCGTGCTAAAGAAAGACAACGTCAAAAAGGAATGGACGTATGATCTATTTAGGTAGTCACGTATCTTTTAAAGCTCCAAATTACTTTAAAGGCGCTATTGAAGAAGCACTATCCTATGGAGCGAATGCCTGTATGATCTATACGGGTCCTCCAAGTAATACGCGTCGTGTGGACGTATCTAAATTAAAGATAGAAGAAGCCAAAGACTATATGGCTGAACACAATTTTTCTATCGATCGCGTGATTGTACATGCACCGTATATCATTAACTTGGCTAATGCTCTAAAACCAGAAACAGCCCAGTTTGGTCAAGACTTTTTAAAGACGGAATTAGAGCGTGTTTCTCAAATTGGTGCAAAAACACTTGTACTGCATCCAGGAAGTCATGTAGGAGCGGGTATGGATGTGGGTATTGAATGGATTATCAATGGTTTAAATGAAGTGTTAGATCATGATGATACAGAAGTTAAGATTGCCCTAGAAACGATGGCTGGAAAAGGCAATGAGTGTGGCTTTACCTTTGAACAGTTAGCCAAAATCTATGAAGGAATCCATAAAAAATCGCGTGTTGGCTATTGTATGGATACATGTCATATTTGGGATGCCGGGTATGATATTACGCATTTTGATGAAGTTTTAGATAAATTTGATTCTATTTTAGGTTTAGAGAATCTTTTATGTATGCATATCAATGATTCTAAGAATCCACTTGGTGCACATAAGGATCGGCACGAAAATTTAGGCAAAGGTTATATAGGATTTGATGTATTGCACTCAATTGTGCATCATCCTAAATTAGAACATGTCACAAAAATATTAGAGACACCTTTTATTGATGGAAAGGCGCCTTATAAAGAAGAAATCTCAGCTTTGCGCTGAGATTTTTTAAAACTTTTCAATTTCTTCCTTTAAACGAGCCACAATCTTGTCTTGAGGAATCTTTTCAATGATTTCACCCTTCTTGATTAATAACCCCTCTTTTTTGCCGCCTGCAATTGCAATGTCGGCATGTTTTGCTTCTCCCGGACCATTGACAGCACATCCCATGATGGCTACTGTGACATCTTTATTGACGGTTTGAAGATAGCTTTCTACCTCATTTACGGCCGGCTCCATATCCCATTGTGTACGTCCACAAGTTGGACATGCGATTAGATTCGGTACGTTTTGAATCAATTTACAATCTTTTAATAATTCTTTGACAATTGGAATCTCTTTTTCAGGAGCCCCATTCACACTAATACGAATTGTATTTCCAATACCTTCATTTAATAATGTACCTAAAGCTAAGCTGGACTTAATGGCACTTGTCATTGTGGTACCAGCTTCGGTTACACCTAAGTGTAATGGATAATCAAAGGTTTGGGCAGCCAAACGATAGGCTTCAATACAAAGTAATGGATCACTTGATTTAAAAGATAATACAGTATCATAGAAATCTAGATCTTCTAGAATTTGTACATGTCTTTTAGCACTTTCAATCATACCTTGGGCTGTTGGTTTACCATATTTTTCGTGAATATCCTTTTCTAAAGAACCACCATTGATTCCAATACGAATAGGAATGTGTTTTTCTTTACACGCCTTCACAACCTTTTCTACATTTTCTCTAGCCCCAATATTACCTGGATTTAAACGTATCTTATCTGCGCCTGCCTCAATACATGCCAAGGCTAAACGATAATCAAAATGAATATCGGCTACTAATGGAATATGAATTTGTTTCTTAATATCTTTAATGGCTTTGGCATCCTCCATATCCATACAGCTGACACGAATCAATTCGCATCCCATTTTTTCTAGGCTTAAAATTTGTTTGGCAACTTCATCGGCCTTTTTAGTCTCTATGTTACACATAGACTGAATAATGACGTGATTATTATGTCCAATTTCAAGATTTCCTACTTTTACTTGACGAGTTTCTGTTCTTTTCATAGACAACCTCCATGACTAAAGTATACGCCATTCCTTCTTTTTTTTCCATTTCATCTTGGAAACGTGTATAATATATATTGTTTCGTACAAAGGGGGATCCAATTGAAAAAGAGTAGAAAAACATTGAAAAGGGCAAATCAAAATGTATCTGTTGATCAAGTCATTTCCAATCGTATATTGATACTTACACTCACAATAGTCGTGTGCTTCTTGGTCATCTTTTTACGATTGTTTTATCTGCAGATCATTTCATATAATGACTATACCGCAAAGCGTGAAGACTATACGTCCATCAAACAATATACATCGGCACCACGAGGACAGATTTATGATTGTAAGGGAAGAATCTTAGCTAAAACAGTAGTCAGTCACAATATCGTTTTTACTTCACCCAATAATTTTGATGAAGATGATTATGAACTTTATGCCAAGCGTATTGTAAAAGTCTTCAGTGTCAGTGCTAAAGATTTTACGGATGAAGATAAAAAACAAGCGTATATCACTTACAAATCATTCTTATCTCCAAGTGATAGTGAATATGCCGCCAATCATTTATTGACTGCTAAAGAATTTAAACAATATAAAAATGGGGCATGGGGTGGTGATGCTGAAAGTAAAAGATATCAAATTTTAATGAATCGTATTGGTAAGAAACAAATCGGAGAAATGTCCCAGACTAATCTAAAGATGTGTGTCATCTACCAAAGAATGGTGGCCAAACAAAGTACAGGTCAAGAAAATGTTGTATTAGAAGATATCAGTGATGATGATGTCGCGTATTTGGTGGAACATAAAACGGATTTTCCTGGTTTTGACGTTGATTTTGGAGGCTGGAAACGCGAATATCCATATGGCGAATCTTTATCCGACGTTTTAGGTAGTGTTACTACAAGTACCCAAGGATTACCAAGTGAGCTTTCCAGTTATTATCTATCTAAAGGTTATCAATATAATGCAAGTGTTGGGAAATCGGGCCTAGAATATCAATATAATGATTTACTAGCAGGAACTCCAGAAATTGCCAAGATCACCTATGATTCAAAGGGGCTAGCGCAAAAAGAAGTGATTCAGGAAGCTAAAAAAGGATATGACATTCACTTGTCAATTGATATAGATCTTCAATCTACATTAGATAATGTATTAAAGAATACTTTGAGTGAGAATGGGGGTACGAAAAATCGTGAAAACTTCCAATCTTTATTTACGACTGTTTTAAATTCAAAAGATGGTTCGGTACTTGCGATGTCCGGCTACCAAATGGATTTAGACACTAAAGAAATGACTTACTTTGCCTCTGGTAACTATATGTCTTTAGTGAACCCCGGATCTTGTATCAAAGGGGCTACTGTCTATATGGGTGAGAGTGAACATGTCGTAAGTCCAGGTGAAGTGATTGTCGATAAAGTTATGAATATTGGTGGTCAGGAATTTAGTTCGTATGAAGAACATGGACCTGTTGATGATGTATCTGCACTACAAGTAAGTAGTAACGTTTATATGTTTAATGTAGCCATCCGTTTAGCCGGTTCAAGCTATGTAGAAAAAGAACCATTAGCTATGTCAGACCTTCAAGGTACGCTAAATTTAATGCGTTCTTATTATTCGATGTTTGGCCTAGGCAATAAGACGGGTGTGGACGTGCCAAATGAATCGAGCTCTTATATGGGTTATGGTTCTGAACCAGGTATGTTACTAAACTATTCGATTGGTCAGTTTGATATGTATACACCACTTCAATTGGCTACATATGGTACAACCATTGCCTCAGGTGGTAATTTATATGAACCACACTTTATGGCCTATGCGACAGAAGTCAATTCGAGTGAAGTAATTGTGAGTAATGGCAAAAAAATTAAATCTACATTGCCTGAAAAGAATGCACAATATTTAGAGCGTGTGCAACAAGGATTTAAAGCCTGTGTATCTTCTGGCTATTGTGGGGATGGGCTAAAGGATATTGGCGTGGAAGTATCGGCTAAAACAGGTACAGCTGAAGTTGGCGACTATACAACCGCAAACCTAGTTGGGTATGCACCAAGTTCGTCTCCAGCGATGTCTTTTGCGTGCTCGGCACCGACTTCTTCAATGAATACTAAGAACGTTGCACCAAACATTTGTACAACGGCTGTTATGCCAGAAGTGGTAAAAACATATTTTGAATTGTATCCAGCTAGTTAAAATTTTGAAAATGACTTGAAATTGACTTGTAAGTTATGCTAGAATCAACTAGTAATTACTAATGTGAGGAGGACTGAACATGAGAGATCGTATTACATTTAAGTGCTCTGTTTGCGGTGAAGAAAACTATATTGGTACAAGAAATAAGAAAAAACATCCTGAACGTATGACTGTTAAAAAATATTGTCCAAAATGCAATCAGCAGACTGAACATAAGGAGAAAAAGTAAGAAAGACCGTTTTATTCGGTCTTTTTTATGTATTAGACTATGAAAGTACTTCAACAACCCTTAGGACCCGTACAGGCTAATTGTTATTTGGTGATGGAAAATCATCATGCCATCTTGATTGATCCTGCAGATATGTATCCAAACCTTGAATTCATCTTAAAAGAAAATGAATGCACTCTAGAAGCCATTGTTTTAACACATGCTCACTTTGATCATATTTCTGGCGTAGATAAGATTGTGGATGTATTCCATTGCGATGTGTATTTAAATCCCAATGAATTTGATTTTCTTCAAGATTCCGATTTAAATTCATCTTCTGCCTTCTATATGGATGTTACATGTGTCGCAAAATGTAAACCCATTTTAGAAGGAAAGAACACCATTGCAGGATTTGATATAGAAGCCATGTATTGTCCAGGACATTCCATCGGTTCAACTGTATTAAAAATTGAAGATTGTTTATTTACTGGAGACGTTTTATTTCAAGGATCTATTGGAAGAATGGATTTGGCAACAGGCTCTGTATCTAGTATGAAACAATCCTTAAAAAAATTGGTTCAATTAGACAAGGATTATAAAGTATATCCAGGTCATGGCCCATCCACTTCTTTATCGCAAGAGAAAAAATGGAACGAAAGTTTAAAATATGCAGAAATTTATTAAAATTTCTGCTTTTTTTTTCGTATATGAGAAGGGGGTGATAAAAAATGGATGACTTATTGCAAGATCTCATTGCGTATGCGATTGAAAAAAAGGCAAGTGATATTCATTTTGTTATGCAGAATCAAAAACTTCAAATCAAACTTCGAACGCAAAATGATATGTTAGATGTTTACCAAGATATTTGGCAGCCTGCATTCTTTGAGTATCTCAAGTTCATTTCTAGAATGGATCTTACCAGTCCATATGTTCCACAGAGTGGCCAATTCAAAATTTTACTTCATAATCACGAAATCTTTTGTCGTTTCAGTATGCTGAATAATCATAACGTGCAAACGGGTGTTATTCGAATGTTGAATACGATGCATGCGATTGAACTAAAAGCTTTATCTTTATGGAAAGAAGACACGAATTTTTTCAATTCACTTGTGCCATTAAGACAAGGCCTTGTCATCAGTGTAGGTCCGACCAATAGTGGAAAGACCACGACTCTACATGCCTTACTTCATGAGATTGCCAAAACTAAAAAGCATAAAGTAGTCAGTCTTGAAGATCCCATTGAGATTGAGGATGATTCTTACTTGCAGCTGCAGATCAATGAAAGTATGGGATTTACCTATGATGTCGGAATTGAACAATTGTTGCGGCATGATCCTGACATTATTTGTATTGGTGAAACAAGAAACAGTTATACCGCAAAGATGGTCTTGAGAGCGAGTTTAACCGGTCACTTTGTTTTTACGAGTATTCATGCCAAAGATGGGAAGGAGTGTATTCGTCGTCTTGAAGATCTAGGTGTATCTAAGAAAGATCTGGCTAGTGTTTGTACGGCCATTATTTCGCAACGCCTATATTCTAAAGGTGACTCTAAGGTATGTGTTTATGAAATTATGGATCAAAAAACGTTGCAGTATGTCTTGGAACACGGAAGGTATCCAAAAGAATTTAAAACTTTATCTAAAAAGATTACAGAAGGCATTAAAAAAGGATATATCGTGGATGCCCAAGCAAAGTACGATAGTCTTAGTTTATCGGGATGAAATTGAACAATTTGCGATGTTGATGAATCAAGGCTTGCCATTAGATACGTTGATTCGTTTAACATTTAAAAAGGATGAAGAAATCATAACGTATTTAAAAGAAGGGATGAATCTTCAAGAAATATTTACTCTAAATCAAAAGAAATTGTATTTTAAATATTTGCGAATTCTATCTGAAAAATTAAATTTAAGAGATGCGTTGGATTGCGTAAATAAAATTGAGAAAAGTTCGAATACTTTTTTTGAAACACTTTTAAAGAAGATTAGCTATCCGTTCTTTTTATTGATCTTTGCGTTCTTTATGATTCTATTCTTTTCAGACTATGTCCTTGTTCAAATGAAAGACTACATTTCAAATGGGATGGTATTTGTGTTTATCCATCTATTAAAGTGGGGGTTTGGATTTGTGATTCTATCCATGATCTTCTATTTGTTTCTTTATTATGTATTGTTTTATAAATACAATTCGAAAATGAAATGTCCATTTCGGTTAATGAAAAAAATGATATCGCTCCAATTTGTATGTATGTATCAAGCTTTAGACAAGTCTTATACTTCGACACAGGAAATTTTAGAAACATTAGCGTGTATAGATTTTAGTGTTGTTGGAAAGGTTTCAAATGAAATTCTTTCATGTTTAAAAAATGGAAAGAGTCTAGAAGAAAGTTTTCTAGAAATCGACGTGTTTGATTCGGATTTTAAAAAGATGTTGGTCTATGCCTTAACGAGCAACCAAATGCATGTCTTTTTTGACTTGTACATGAAGAAATGCAGTTTGGATTTAGACAAGTCTGTCAAGAAGATATCGACGGGTATTCAATTGTTTTCGTATATCAGTATTGGAATCTTAGTTTTGATTGTCTATCAAATTATGATGATGCCACTCAATATGTTAAATCAATTCTAAAAGGAGAAAGAAAAATGGAAAAGAAAAATGGTTTTACAATACTTGAAATGATGATTGTGATGTTGATTGTTGCGCTACTTTTATTGATCACACTTCCAAATATTCAACAAAAAGAAAATTGCTTTATATAAAGTACGATATATGTTAATGGCATGATATTGGCATAAAATAGCCTTATTTTTCACCTATTTTCACTAGTTTTTTATAAAATTTAAGTGTTATCTAAAGAAAGAGGGAAAATTACATGGCAGTAAAAAAAGATGAAAAAACAGGTACGTGGTATTTCTATGGCTCGTACAAAATGAAGAATGGAAAGTATAGACAATACAAGAAACGTGGCTTTCCAAAAAAGAAAGATGCAGTAAAAGCGGAGATCGTATTCAAAGAGAATATCAAAGACCCATACAAGAATATTACATTGGAAGGATTATTTGATGTTTATGCAGCTTATACAGAGAAAAGAATCAAGCAAAGTTCATGGGTTAATCAGAATAGAATTTTGAATAGATGGATTGATATTTTAGGTGATGTGAATATAAAATCCATTACAACCAACGATATAGAGGTTGCAATGGAATTAATGATTAATAACGTAGGATATGAAACTGCAAAAAATTATTTATCTAGAATCAATAAGATGATGCGGTTTGCAGTTCGTAAAGGATATTTAGAAACTAATCCTTGTTCCCCAATAGAATTGGTCAAAGACCCAAACGAAAATAAAGCAGAAATGAAGTATTGGACTTTAGAACAATTCAATCTATTTATTCATTATGTTGAAAATCCTTTGTATCATCTTCTATTCACAAATCAATTCTATATGGGGATGAGAATTGGTGAAACACTAGCGTTGACTTGGGAAGATGTGGATTTAGAAAACAATACGATTGCAATTAAAAAGACATGGTCAAAAGACTTACATAAAATCACAACTCCAAAAACTCCAAACAGTTATCGAACAATTACAATGCCTCAGTTTTTATCTGATGAATACAGAGAGTTTAAGAAAATGTTGGATGTTCCTGAGAAATCATTTGTATTCGGTATAGATATACCCGTATGCAATACGACAGTTAGAACGAGAATGAGAGAAGCTATTAAACTTGCAAATGAGAACAACGAGGAACAAATTCCTATCATTCGTATTCATGATTTAAGACACTCATGTGCCAGTTACATGATTGGCAATATGGTAAGAGATGGAAGCTCTCATTTTAGCTTATATGACGTTGCAAAGCGTTTAGGAGACAATCTGAGCACTGTATTGAGTGTTTATGCCCATTGGCTACCTCAAGCAGATAAAGGAATTGCAAAGTTTATGGATAAAGATAATGCACTAGATTAATTTCTAGTGCTTTTTTGTTTGCAAAAGAAAAACACACCCTTTAGCGAGTGTGCCTTCCATGAAATAGAGAGAGATGAAAATACAGTTGCCTATATACAGGCACTTAAAGTTTATCATGTTTCGTTGCGGACGTTTTGTGCTACCAAAACAATACGTATCATCTCTATTCAACCATTATGATCTATCTTTCATATTTATCAACCAATGCGGATAATTCATCTAAAGTTCGTCCATATATCATACATAGAGCTTTTGCATCCTTAAAGAATATGTTCTTTTTTCCATTCTCTATATCAGAAAGCCACATAGGTGCGTGATGCAACCTATCGGTAACATCAGATAAGGTTAGTCCACTCTCCTTTCTAAACTGTTTCAAGGCTAATCCTTGACATTCAAATTTGTTACCCATAGTATCACCTCATTTTCTCATAACAATAACAAATTTTACTTCTACAATAAATATATCATAATTTACGCTCTAAGCTAAATAATTGTATTAAAATAATAAAAAAATGATTGACATAACTAAGCTCAGAGCGTAAATTATAAGTGTAGATAAGCTAAGGGCGTAGATAGGAGGGTATTGAAAATGGAATTATTAACAATCAAACAAATTCGAGTTGGATTAAATATGACTCAAAAAGAAATGGCTAAATATCTTGGTATATCTACTGTTAGCTACCAAAGAAAAGAAAGTGGAATTAAAAATTTCTACTTTTGGGAAGTCAAGAAGATTTGCACCAAAGCTAATGTTTCGTTAGATTTGGTTAAAATTTAAATTTTTTTACAAATTGAATACGCTAAGAGCGTAATTATAGAAAGGGTGAATTAAATGGCAGAACCAAGTGGAAGAATGGATTGTGGAAGTACAGATTCAATTAGATTAATCCATGAATCAGTAAAAGCAGAAGGACAAGTTCTTGATGTACTAATCAGAAACGGATGCAAACGTAAAGATATAAAAGAAGTATCAAACTTGCTTTCCATAATTTACGGATACGGATTTGAAGTTGGGAAAAGATGTGTAAAGGAATGAAAGTGTTGCTTGGATATAGAGACATCATGGAACTTGGTGTTTCTAAAAAAACTGCATACAAGATGTTGAATCTAATATGCGAAACGGAGGCTTACAAAAAGTCCAATCTATCCAAAGTGATAGATACAAAGAAAGTTCCAACAAAGTTATTTATCAGGATGTTTCCTGAATTTAAAGAAAGGTGTGAACAACATGATGGATGTAGATGATTTAAGAGAGTTAGATGACAACAGATACATTGATGAAGATGAGGAGGAAGAACAAGATGAGTACAGTTACGAAGACTACTGCTACGACTTCTGCAAAGCAGAAAGAGACGAAGAAGCCTGGTTCTAAATCAACAGCAAAGAAGAAAGCAGTTGATTTAGGTGATTGCATCACGCTTCCTTCTTTTGCTAATAACGAGTACGAAACTCAGTATTCAATGCTAGTTAGAAGCCAAAAGCAGACTCACATGGTTAATTGTGCTGCTAAGTTTAATTACATTTGCTCGTTAATCTGTTTATTAGTTTCTCTAGCTTTCATTGTGATAGCTAATTGGTACATAAGAGGTTTGTAAGATGACACAAACAGAAAGAGTTATCAAGCACCTAAAGGAGCATGGTTCTATCACTCCTTTAGAAGCTATTAAAGAGTATGGAATCACTCGTTTTGGTGCAAGAATTTGGGATTTAAGAGATTTGGGATATGACATTGAAACTCAAACTGAAACTTCAAAAAATCGGTTTGGAGATAAGACATCATATGCCAAGTACGTATTAAAAGGAGGGGTAAAAAATGAATCTGTATCAAGACACTGAGAAGTTTAGTGTCGAAAAGTACGGAAGCCATGAAGAATGGTTAAAAAAACGTGGACGTGGAATTGGCGGTTCGGATGCAGCTTGTTTCATGGACTTGAACCCATGGAAAACATTAAATCAGTTGTGGCACGATAAAAAGTTCGGTTCACAAAAGATTACAAATGATGCGATTGAATATGGAAATACTGCTGAACCATGTTTAAGAACATTGTTTCAGGCGAAACACCCTGAACTAGATGTTCAATATGTAGATAACGTTACATTGGTTTCTAAGGAATATGATTTTCTTAGATACAGTCCTGATGGACTTATCTACAACAAGGAAACAGGAGAAAGAGGAATCTTAGAAATTAAAACATCTAAGATAATCAATTCTCAGAGTTTGCAAAAATGGGGAAGTAAAGGAAACGAAACAGTTCCTGATAACTACTATTGCCAAACATTAGAGGGCCTAATAGTAACAGACTTTGATTTCGTTATCTATTGTGCAGAGCTTAGATTTGCAGATGGTGATGCACGAATTATTGAGCGTTCATATCGTAAAGAAGAAGCTTTAGACAGTATGAACGATCTAAAACAAGCAATGATAGAAAAATGGGATAGGTACTTCATAGGTGATGTAGAACCACCTATCACATTGTATATATAGAAAAAAAGGAGATGGAAATATGGAATTTAATTTAGAGGTACGTGCACAAAACGGAAAAGTGTACACAAACGCAAGTGATTTATTACCTGAAATCAAAGAAGGTTTAAAGCACTACAACTATGTAGTAGATGAAGACAACTATAAGAAGGCTAAAACAGATAGAGCTGCTTTAAACAATTTGGTAAAGCTTGTATCTGATAAGCGTAAACAAGTTGAAAATGATGTCTTTGCTCAGTGGCTACAAGACAAAAAAGACATCATGGCAGTTGAGAAAACAATCAAAGCAGCATCCGATAAATTGGGTGACGGAATTAACGAGGTTGACAACGCAGAAAAAGAATTAAAGCGTAATCAAATCAAAGAGCTATGGACAAACATGACGAACAACAAATATCCATTCGATTTAGTTTTTGAAGAAAGATATTTGAACAAATCTGTTAAGCCTAAAGAAATCGAAGAAAGCTTAAATAACAAGTTCTTGAAAGCAGAAGAACAATTATCTTTTATCGAAGCTTCATTACCTGATGATGAATTACAGGCAGAACAAGTTATCCAATTATTCTGTAAGACATTGGATCTAAGCAAAGCTACAGAGAGAATCAATGAGATTAAGGAAGCTAAAGCAAAGCTTCAAGAAAAAGTGAATGCTCAGATTGAACAATCTAAACAAGCTCAAGCTATGAATCAAACAACGATTCCTCAGAGTCGATTAGAAGCTCATGAAAGCCAAAGTAAAACTCAAACAAGAAGATATTGCGTATTCCGTATTGAAGGATCTATGGAAGAGTTACAAGCTTGCAATCCAGTTTTAAATCAACTTATTAAAGAACATGGTGTAAAAATCAATATTTTAGAAAAAGGAGAATGTTAATTATGTTACAAAACAATATTGCAAAGAAAAATGACAATCAATTGGTAGAATTTTCTGCCAACGGAGAAAAAGTTAAATTATCTCCAGCTATCGTAAGAAATTACTTAGTAAATGGTAATGGTCAAATTACAGACCAAGAAGTTGTGTATTTCATTAATTTGTGTAAATCACAAGGATTGAACCCATTCATTAAAGATTGCTACTTAATAAAGTACGGAAATACAACACCAGCTCAAATGGTGGTTTCTAAAGATGTTTTCTTGAAACGTGCAGAAAGAAATTCAGAGTTTGATGGTTTAGATGCAGGAATTATCGTAATTAATAATGAAAGCGGTGAATTGACATACAGAAAAGGTGCTTTCTATCTTAAAGATCGTGAAGAAGTTGTCGGTGGATGGGCAGATGTATTTAGAAAAAATACTTCACATCCTACACACATTGAAGTATCTGTTGAAGAGTATGCAGGAAGAACGAAGGATGGAAAACTTAATTCACAATGGGCGTCTAAAATGGGCACAATGGTTCGTAAAGTTGCGATTACTCAAGCGTTAAGAGAAACATTCCCTAACGATTTCCAACAGATGTATTCAGAGGAAGAAATGAATGTTGATATGAAATTGGATGAAACTCCAATCCAACAACCTACACAACCAATTGAACAAGCACCTGTTCAACCACAAACATATTCGCAACCCGAAGAACCGCAACCCGAAGGTGTAAGTCTTGTATAAATCAAAACGTAGCCAAGCTACAGATATAGATTTAAAAACTAGAAAGTTAGTAAAAGAAAGAGATCAAATGTGCATATTTTGTGGAAGTACATACCGAATTGAATTAGCACACACGATTCTTTCAAGAAGCAATGGCGGACTAGGTTCTGAAAAAAACCTAGTCTGTGCTTGCCAACGTTGTCATAGAATCATGGACTCAGAAAGTCCTAAAGGAAAGAGATTGAGAGAGACTGCAATTAAGTACCTAGAACGTATCTACGGACATATTGATGAATCAGAGGTGAAATATAATGCTAAGTCAAAATGAACTGTTGTTTAAATACAATCCATTCAAAGTTAAATATTGGAAAGATGAAGAAATCCAAGAACAACTTGAAATTTTAGTGGATGCTTATATTCCTGATGAAAGTGCAGTTATGGAAATGGCATTAAATGTTGAAAACCTTGCAAATCAAATGTTCTTAATTGGTGAAATGATGGCTAGATTACAGGAACAATCGAACATTCTTAAAGCAGATATTGAAAACAAAATGACAAATGCTATCTATGTAGAACGCAGCACATGGGAACGTGACCATGACGGAAAAGCACCAAGTATTAAATTCTTTGAAGCATTAGCTTGTCAAAAAGTAGCTGACGAAAGAACTAAGCTTGCGAAAGTTGATTCTGATTTAAAACGTTTCAAAACTGCTTATGAAAGTATCGAAGCCAAGATGAATGCGACCAAGAAAAAAATCGAGGTCACTAAGTTTGAAATCGGAGGTGCGTAAGATGATTTTAGGCATTGATCCAGCAAATGAATACAGTGCATTTGTTGTAGTTGAGAATGATTTATCGGCAGTTGTAGATAAAGGGAAAATTCCTAACAAAGAATTGCAAGATAAAATCTCAAATTGGAAAACAGAGAATTATCCAATTGATTATGTAGCGATTGAAGGAATACAAAGTTTCGGTATGCCTGTAGGTCAAACTACATTTGAAACTTGTTACTTTATAGGGCGTTTATTAGAGCAATTTGAAGCTTTCGACATTGAACCTACATTAATATACCGAAGTGAAGAAAAAATGCTTCTATGCCACTCTATGAAAGCGACAGACGCAACTATTAGACAAGCTCTTATTGATTTGTTTGCTAAAGATACTCCAAACAAAGGAAAAGGAACCAAAAAAGAACCAGGTTATTTCTACGGATTTAAAAGCGACATCTGGAGTGCATTTAGTGTCGCTATAGTGTTTCATACAAAGTACATAGGTACAGAATGTTAGGAGGTATGATGAATGGAAGAACAACAAAAATCATATTATGCGATTATTCCAGCAAATGTAAGATACGATAAAGATTTAGCTCCAAACGCAAAATTACTATACGGAGAAATCACTGCGTTATGCAACGAAAAAGGATATTGTTGGGCATCTAATCAATATTTTGCAGAACTATATGGAGTATCCGTACTAAGTGTTAAGCGTTGGGTAAACTCGTTAGTGAATAAAGGATATGTTTATAGAACATTGACATACAAGCCAAATTCAAAGGAAGTCGATAAACGAATCCTCAGTATTGATAGTGGTATAAAAATTGATACCACCTCAGTTCAGAAGTGTTACGACCCTAGTATCAAAAACGATACCTCATCTAGTATCAAAAACGATACGGATAATAATACAAGTATTAATAATACATTTAATAATACAGATATATATAAAGAAAAAAATATAAAAAAAGAAAGTGTTAATTCTGTTATTGCAGAGTATACAGAAAACAAAGATTTGCAAGATGCATTGCATGGTTTTGTTGAAATGAGAAATAAAGCAAGAAAGCCTTTGACTGCTAGAGCTATGAAGTTGTCTTTAAATAAATTAAATGAATTAGCATTAGATGATGTTACCAAGATTGCTATTGTAAATCAGAGCATTGTACATAGCTGGTCAACATTCTACAAGTTGCAGAATAATAACAATGGCGGTCAAAGACAATTGACGAGAAAAGAAATGGGGTATGCATTTTGACATTAGAAGAAACTGAAAGAATCTTACAGGTGCTAAGAATCAACTATCCTATGAGCTACAAAAACATGACTCAAGAAGATACGCAAGCCTATTTAAAACTTTGGCAAGTATCTTTTAAGAATTATGAATATTTAACTGTAGCAAATGCAGTGAATCAAATCATCCAAAGTGATACAAGAGAGTTTGCTCCAAATGTAGCACAAGTAAAAACAAGAATTAGTAAAACTGCGATTGGAAAAACAAAGGAAGCTGGAGAGGCTTGGGAAATCGTTTTAAGGAACGCAAAGTGCGACCCTCATACTAGTAAGGTGAACTACGATAAACTGCCTAGAAACATTCAGAAAGCACTCGGAGGGAGCTATCTGTTAAGAGATATTGCGTGGAGTAATAAAAAAGACTTGCAATATTACCGAGACAGATTTTTACAAGCATATAAAGATATATGCGAAGAAGAAGTACAGTTATTAAATTCAGGTCAAATCAGTTTGGAAACATATACACAACACGATCAATTGCCTGCCCCTCAAAAAAAGGAGGAAGGCATGAAGATGTTGGGAGATTTGATGAAAGGATAAGAAAGGGATGGGTGGAAAGTGCATTATTATATGTTGGATAAAAACGATATATCAGTTGTACGTGGAATCGTAGATGCCAAAGATGTAATGAGGGAATTGTGCATTACAAATGCTCAGTTCTCCAAAATGGTTCGGAACGAGGAAACATACAAAGGATGTATTCTTCTTCCTGTTGAAACGGATGAGGAAGAAAGAAGAAAAGTAACAAGTGAAGATGCTGAGCAATTCCAACTACTAGGCGAAAGTAAAACAGGAATCAGATATTACATTACAAGTTATTTGAGAGTTGTTTCTGTTGATCTAAAAGGAAAACAAAGGGAAATGAAAGCTAAAAAGGAAACAGAATCAATATACAGAGTTGTAGTGAACTTTAAAGAAGGGAAACGATACTTGAATGTATTATTTGAAGCCTACAAAGCTTTTGTCGGGGAAATAGAAAAGAATGATTCTATCGTTTGGGACGGAGAAATGAAAATTGAAAACCTAAGAGTTATCAAATTAGCTCAGATTCAGGGACTGAGAAACAAGAAGAAAGTGAGAATAGGCGATACAGTCTATAGCTCAATTGCCGAGTGTGCTAGAAAGAATTTCATTTCTAAATCACATATGTATCAGATGATAGAAGGAATCAGACCTAATTCAATAGGTGTTGAATTTGTATAAAGGAGTTGAAAAGAAATGAACAGAGTAATTTTATCAGGCGAAATCGGTAGCGATATCACTTTAAAGAAAACCGCTACAGGACAAAGCCTATGTAACTTCTCGATTGAAGTTAAAGAAAAAGGGAAGGACGGACAAGAACGTAAATATTTCTTCGATTGTACTGCCTGGGGAGATAATGCAGAACATATTAATCAATATGGATTTAGAGGGCAACACATTGAAATTGACGGAAAGCTTCAGAAAAGCTCATACACGAACAAAGAGAATCAGAAGGTATATAAGACTAGCGTGTATGTTATGGACGTAGAATTGGCTTTAAACAATGCGACAATGCCACAAACAGTGCCATTTACAAATCAAGTAAATTATCAGTCTTATCCTGAACATTATGATAATGACGAAGGGATGCCATTCTAGATGATTGCGAAAAGATATGATGATGAACTTATGTACAGTGTTCAAAGATGTGAGGGAGATAACAAATACAAATACTGTACGAAAGATGGAAAACTAGCTTTTAAGAAACCCAGTAAAGATTTTCTAGGGGCAACAAAGGAAAACATTATGAATCTGTATGTAATTGAAGGAAGTCTATACATTGGAGAATATGTTGATAAATAACGTTTACGGAAGATTTGCTTCGTTCTTCAAAAACTACGAATTAAAAGAAGCGGATAAGTATATAAAGCGTGTGTTTCCAAATGCTGAGTTTTATATAGATTACGAGCACACATTAGTTTTTGAAAGAATATGTGAAGATAAAGAAATTGATATTGATTATCATACAGTGATAAACGGAGTTGCTTATGATGGGACGTTCACAAGCAATTATAACGAGTTAGTTAAATATTTTGAAGAATCAAAGGCTCAAGAAAAGAAATCTAATGTATTCACGTGCAACGGTAAAAAGTATGAACAAGAAACATTATTTTAAAAACAGAAAGGGAGGAACAAGAATGAGTGAATATCAAAAGCGAGTGAAGATTGAATTATTCAATGATCACTTTGAAAATGCTAAAAGATACCAAATCCCACGTGCCCAATTAATTATTGCAGATATACCATATAACATTGGTAAAAATGCATATGGTAGCAGAAGTGATTGGTACGTGGGGGGGGACAATAAAAATGGAGAATCAAAGAAAGCTAATAGTGAATTCTTTGATACTGACAAGGATTTTAAAATCTATAATTTCTTCAATTTTTGTACTCGATTATTAAAGAAAGAGCCGAAGGAAAAAGGACAAGCACCATGCATGATCATATTTTGTTCTTGGCAACAATTGAACGAGATTACAGAGTATTCAAAACAATTTGGTTTCAAACATACGCAGCCATTGTTCTTTGTAAAGAAATCATCATCACAAGTGCTTAAAGCAAATATGCGAATTGTAGGTGCTACCGAATGTGCTTTAGTGTTGTGGCGAGATAAGCTACCAAAATTTAGAAATGGTAGACAAATTGGAGAAGATGGAAAACCGATTAAAGGAACTGGAAAAATGATTAAAGATTGGTTTGAATTTGAACGTGATGGAAAAGATATACCGAAGATTCATCCAACACAAAAGCCCGTAAATCTGTTGAAACAGTTGATTGAGATTTATACAGATGAAGGCGATGTGGTGATTGATCCAGTAGCTGGAAGTTGTTCAACACTTAGAGCTTGTGCGGAATTAAAAAGAAGTTGTTATGGATTTGAAATTAAAAAGAATTTTTATAACCAAGCAAAAGAAAAGATGTTGTCCAACGTAGAAACACAATTGTTTTAAAGGAGTAAAGAATGAATAAAGAAACAAGGATGAGAAAAGCAAATTACATAAGAAAAGACGAAATCAATCTATGTAGATTTGTTGAAATTTGCTATTCGGTTATTGAAAGAAATATCGAAGGCAAATGGGAATATGTAGGCAAAGTAAAAGAAAAAGGATTGCAAATCAGGAATAGAGTTTATTTATTTGATGATAAATATAAATTAGCTCATTACAAAGGCACTAAAATTTTAGAAGTTTTTGAGGAAATTCCTGAATGGGCAACTCCTAAAATGATTGAAAGATATGAAGAATTTAAAGCGGAGCAAAAAGGAAAACTATTGTTTTCAAAATAGGAGTAAAAACATGGAATAATATTTATTTAAATCGAATATATTCGCTAAATTATCGGAAATCGTAGAAGCTGATTCAGAAAAAGAAGTTATGGATAAGATTAGAAAACAAGAATCTTTTGAAATTAATCAAGAAGTTTTGAAACTTTATCCATCATCAATTGAGATTAGAAAAGTCAAAGAAAAAAAGGAGAACCAAATGACAAGTACAGAATTAATTAAAGATATGTTTGAAAGACAGAAAGCATATGATGCGGAAGTATTTAAGAAGCATAATGTTGACTATGTTTCTAAAAGCCAATTAGAAAGTGCATTGTTTGATGAATTAGGAAAATTGATGCACGCTCAGAAATCGGACTGGTGTTGGTGGAAGTTCACTCAAGAACCTAAGGACGAAGCTAAAGTATTTGAAGAATACATTGATGTTGTTCACTTTGCATTGATGTACGAAATCAAGTTTGGTACAGGATGCTATCAATATGAGGACATCAAGTGGAATTATAACAAGCTAAAAACGGATTTAGGATTTGGACAGGCATATGCATTTAGTTGTGTAATCAGTTTAACACGAGATGATAACGTATTAGCTTACGTAATCGCATTAGGATTGCATTTAGGATATTCGATTGAAGAAATCTATAAAGAATATATTCGTAAGAATGAGATCAATAAAGAAAGATTAGCGAAGGGGTACTAGGCATGTGGATTAGAAGTCAAGATAGAAAAGCATTATTAAATGTAAATCAAGTATTAATTAGTCCAAGTGTAGATGGAAGCATATATTACATAAACGATTCTTTAGGAGAAGAAAGTAATGTATTAGGTGTTTATTCAACCGAAGAAAAAGCTCTAAAAGTTTTAAACGACATTCAAGAATTTAACGAGTGTACGTATTCTGAAATGTTCCAAATGCCACAAGATGAGGAGGATGACTTTTAAATGGAAGCGTTTGTTCAAATGTCACTAGAAACATATGATTTGTTAAAAAGTAACAACGAGTATTTAAAAAGAAGGCTAAAAGAGGAACAAGAATCACATAGTGAAGATGTTGCACAAGCCAAAAAAGAAATGAATGATTTGGCCGAAAAAATAGATCAATATAAAAAATACATTCTAAAATGTCGGTGTAAATGGTTAGATGTTGAGAATAATTCACTAGAGCACTACTTGAATGCATATCCATGGAATTATGGAATGAATTGTAAAGATGAATTATTAAAACTAGGGTTCACAAAACAAGATATGGATGGATTTATAGCCGATAAATACGAGGAATTAGTGAAACAGAAAGAAGAAGATACAGATGATTAAAACAAGGATTGAAGAAGGACTTGATAATTTAATTGAAATATACACTATAGAAATTGAAGATGACACAAAATGTCTAAAAAAATATAAAGATGAGTTGGAGAATTTTTTAAAAGAATCGGATTGCTTATCCGAAGTTGATAATAGTAGGATATGTAGTTTGCACAAAATTGTAGAAAGAAAGGCAAACCAAATCGTTTTGAAGAAAGAATTTTTACTCAATTTAAATTGTATTAGAGAGGCAAACAATGATTGAAGAAAGAATTGATGCATTGATAAATATGAAGGAGTTCATATGATAAACAAAATTAAATTGTTTTTTAAAAGATTATTCTGTAAGCATGAATTTACTTGGTGTGTAAAGAATGAGATGTTTCATTGTATCAGCGGTGAGACTCAGTATCTTGTGTGTTTGAAATGTGGGAAAGTGAAAGATACAAGATTTGTTGAATTTGAATAAATGTGTGCTTTATAGGATTGTCAAAGAAAGGAGCAAGAACAATGATTAATTTAAAAAACGGATACGGAATTGTATCGGATGGAAAAAGCTATACGCTAGTTCAAGATGCAATTCAAAAAAGCAAAGACGGAGTAGAAACGGAAATCAAGAAACAGATTTCCTTTCATTCCACATTAGAAGGAGCTTTACAAGGTTATTCAAATTGTAGAATGGCAGATTTAGTTTCTAATGTAGATTTAGACTTGAAGCAAGTTAAACAGGCTATTGACGATTTAAAAAGGGAGGTAAAGGAATATGAATAAAAAATACGAATACAACGGAAATATTTATTGTGAAGATGATTTATCAGAAGAAATATACAACTATGGTGGAGATTTAGATGATTTATTTTCTGATTTATTGAGAAACAAAGATATTGAAGAAACTACTTATTATTCCGCTAAAGGCGCTTGTAGTTCTGATGAATATTATGAAGATTACAAAGAATTAATTAAAGAAGAATATGAAAAGTTAGGAATTGAGGTGGATTTAATGAAAACAAAACAAGAATATATAGATGCTTTAGGCCAAATGGAAGAATTATATTACAATTCTGATAATTGTACGCTTGCGATGGACTTATTCAAAGAAGATATAAATTTACTTACAGGACTAGTAAATGAGTGTTTTGAAGAAAAAGCAGAAACTAATTACGAACATTTTAAAGATGAAATTGTGCAAAAAGTTAAATATAATTTAGCGGTAGTAAATGGCGAGCCTAAACCATGTGAAGATACAAATTGTGACGAATGCGATTTCAAATGTAGTTGTTGTGGAGAAAAAAGATTTGAATGGTTGGCAAGTCCATACAAAAAGCTACCATATAAACTGAGCCAGTTTGAATTTGATTTATTAAATGCATATAAAAATAGTGGAATGCGGCAGTGTATTTCAAATTACGGTACTTTGCTTGAAATGTATGGAAAAGGACATTTTAAAGGCATTGATACAAGTACCCCGATTCGTGAAATCTTAGATAATTGTAAGGTGGTATGATGATTTATTTCTTTGCAGGATTTTTTATAGGGGGCATAGCTTCAATGCTCCTTTATTCCTTAGTTGTTTCAGAACGAATTAATGAATTGGAGCTTGAAAATGGTAGATTGATTGATGATCTAAACAAAGCCGAATATGAAGCTAGAAAATACAAGTATCAACATAGGAGATATGGATATGATGGGTTTGAAGAAACGAAATAAACCTAAAGAAAGTACGAATGTACAAATTAAATTGAATGTTACTGTTTCTGATACAGAAAACAGTAATTCATGTAATATTGTTGATTCATTATTAAACGATATTTGGAATATTGCGTTGGAAAAAGAAGGGGTAGAAGCTCAAAGTATGAGTTCAAAATACATGAAGGAGAAAATAGCAAAATGATGTATTTAAGTATGGCAATTCACAATATAGCGGTAATGATATTTACTGCATACATGGTGATTCATGTACACCCAATTTGGGCAGTGTGCATCTTATTTACACATAGAATTGGAACTAAAATTGTACGTGTTCCAATCGAGGAAGAGGATGATGCAGTAGATGATAGCAATGAATCAAGTAGAGACGAGTTTTAAAAACATAGAAAAAACTCTAAAAGACAATGGATTATATGAAGCCTATGACGATATGGTATTAATTAAACAAGCTTTAATTGAGAGAGACAGGAAAATATACGGATTGCAGCAGCATAACAGAAATTTAGAGGATAAATTGGGAAGGATAGGAGGTTATCATTATGGAAATCCTAAACAATAACATTTATTGGTGTGACTTGCCAAAATATAGTAATACGATTCTTTATAAGAGGAGACCTTGTATCGTTATTTCAAACGATATTCAAAATAAAGGGAGTAAAACAGTAAATGTAATTCCAATTACTAGCAATTTAAAAAGAACGGATTTGCCTTGTCACGTGATGGTAGATACAGGGCATGAATATGGAATGGCAAAGGCAGAGCAAATTTTAACGATCAACAAAGAAAATGTTAAGTGGCATATTAAACCACTCGATAGACGAGAAGAAAAAGAAGTAAAATGTGCATTATTAACTCAGATGGGAATTATTTAAGGATTGTATAATGCCTAAAAGAGATACAGAATACGAGCACTTTAAAGAAACCTGCGGAGGATGGTTTAATTACCATGGCAATATAGGTCTAAGAGCAGGTGACGTAGCTATGGCTGCTTTATTTGATGAAACTGAATTAGTGCAAATTGTATTGACTAAACCTTATACTTTCAATCGCTGGTGGTGTAAGATCGTTGGTTTCAATAGTGATGGAATTGAATATCTAGTTGATAGAACAATAATATTTCAAATTTTGATAGACAAAGACTACAACTTGCGAAGAAAAAGAAGAAAAAACTCTTAAAATCAATTTAAACACGTCTAGAAGTGATTCTAACGAGCAAAATAGATTGAAACGAGTATTTGTTAGGGCAAATAAAGAAAAGGCTAAAAACACGTTTAAAACGATAAATATGTTTATAGCCTTTTTTAGTCTTATGTAGTAAAATATATGTATGAACACTTACAACAATTACATTATGTTTTTATCTGATTTAATGGCGATAGAACCGCCTGTTGTTATCTATCAGAAAGACGGAAAAGCCTACTATGGAAACGGGCAAAAAACAGAAAGTTTCCAATTAAAACCATCTGCCAAAGCAACAACAATCGTGAAAGAGAATAAAATCTATGTGGATTTAGATAAATTCAAGGATGAAATAGATCTTTATTTGAGTTTGGCACATGAAGTTAGATATTGTGCTCAATATCAGGCTATAAATGATGCTGGATTGGCGGATATTGCCACTCCTGAAATGCTCAAAATTTGGAAAAAGGAGTTAAAAGAGTATAAAGGGAGCGAAAATGAAGGATATGAGGCTCAACATATAGAGTTAGATGCATTTGCATTTGCGTGGTTTATCGGTATATCTGTATTCGGGGTGGAATTACACTTAAACGGGGTTAGAAGTGGAAAGCAGCTACTTTCAAGCTACATACAGTTCATTTCTAACAACTACAGTCTTGAAGAACTAAGGGATTGCCTAGAATATTCAGGATTTGCTTATAACAGAAATCAAGCCTAGTAAAATAGGCTTTTTTTTAATTTGTTTGTTGATAAAGACATCATGATATGTTATACTATACATGGAAGAGAAAGTAGAGGTAATAACTATGGCAAAAACAAGTGCAGCACAATTAAGAGCAACAATAAAGTACGAAAAAAAGAACGTAAGTCAAATTTGCTTGAAATACGTTACAAAGAACAATAAAGAGATTCTAGAAAAGTTAAATTCAGTGCCTAGCAAGGCGGATTACGTAAGACAATTGATCTTGCAAGATTTAGAAAGAGAAAAGAAAGAGGCTAACAACAAATAGCCTTTTTTTATCGGCTTTTTTTTCACACGTCTGCATTGAAAAATGGTATAATATATGTAGTTAAGGAGTACCTAAAAAGACCAAATATTGCCACTCCTTGACGAGACATTTTTTACTTCTACTTACTCAGAATTGAGTGCCTCGGGGAGACCTGAGGATATTATAACGGTGTAAGTGCAATATTAATTGACGGGGGAGGGTGCAATAGAAATAACACCTATGAGTGCAATGAAACTGCCACCCCATTCGCAACAACGCCCCCGAATCGCAATAGCCCTCCAATCGCAACAGGATTTGCGTGAAACGTGCACGTATATCGCAACAGAGGTCGGGGGAAAAAGAAACAAAACAAGTAAATTCAGAGATATAGAAACGTCCATACAGTCAAATATGCGTAATAAACACGATAAGTTCCATAATGTTTGCACTAATGTTTACACACAATTGTTTAGGTTGGTTCATAAATTGTCATCACGTAGTCATATACTACTACTTTGAAATGAATAGGCAGATAATTCATTTCTTACTCCTTTAGAAATTCTTTATTAATTCTATATCTTGTCGATTGTATGGTTTAAGGTTCTGTATTGAGCACACAGAGCCTATATTATACGTATTCTGCATATTTTAAAACGATTGATCTTAGAAAAAAGTAATATATCTAAGTCCCTCGACATATATATAATAGGAAATAGGTTCGGGGGAGATAAAGAGGGGTTTTGACCTCGGGGGAAAGAAGAAAAGAGGAGCTACGTCCTCCACAGAGCCTTCCAAAGCCTAATAGAAGAAGATATATAGAGTATTATTACTATTATTATTTACCTATCAAGTTCTAATGTAGTTTGATGGGTTTTTTTATTGTTTTATTTGCTTTAATACTCATTTGTTCACGAAAATAAATGAAATTCCTTTATTTAAAGTGGTTTTTAAGTGTTCCAAAAAGAAAATTTTGTCAATATAAAAAATAAATTTTGTATTTTGTATTTTGTAATCGGCGAAAAATTTTGTATTTTGTATATTTTGTATTTTGTAAATTGTTCACGATTTGTAGACAAAAACACGGTGTAGTACGAAAATATCCGCTATTATATTCATGATTCGTGAACAAAAAGCAAAAAAAGGCTTGATATTATAAATACATCATGATATAATAACAGTGTAAAGAAAAGGGGTGACATCCAAAAAGAAGGCATAAAAAAAGATGATCGTATCATCTGACAACATAAACGATCATCTATTCAAAAACGTATATATAAATATAGTATATGGAGGTAAAGCCCCAAAAATATATATACGTAATTATTATAACTAAAATTCTACTTCTATATATGCTTTGACTTGCTTGTGATGGGCCTTTTTCTAGGCCTATCAAACATAGTGCTGCCATTAATTTATGGATAAAGGGGGTGTATGTAATGACTAGACAAGAATTTGATCTAATAAAAGAAGTAATAAACGAGCGTTTGAAAATGGACGACATAGGGCCATAAGTTAGGCTTGTAACGTTGTATAACCGTCATGAATTAATTAATAATAGAGTTATGAAAAGATTATATAATTGCCTTAGAAATGGCATTTATGTTACTTGTAGTATGTATGATGAACTAAAAGAAATGGAGTAAAAAGAAAATGAATAAAATATATATGAAAGATATTAAAAATCTATGTAATTGTATAGTCGGTTTGAGTTGCCAAACCATACGAACTAACAAAAAAAGGGGCATTCAATAAGGGGTATATATATTCATGTACGATATATCCGTATGGCAATTGTATTACATTTCAATTCATTGAAAACGATCATAGAACTTTTAATTCATACTCTAAAAAGTTTATGTATGAACAACTTTTAAGATATTATAAAAAAGGCCTAAACAATTGGATTGAATTATATAATGATGATAGTTTTAAAACTAAAAAAGAAAAAAATAGAATGAATTATTACATTAATAAATTAAATGAATTTGAAAGGCTGCTAAATGATTGATCAATTAACGACTATACTTGTGTTTATATTACTTCTTGCATTCTTATATAAATACTTTATATGGATTATATTATTGTTTATTGCATTATTTATTGTTATTTATTTGTTATGCTAGTTTGAACTAAAATGTTTGAACTAGCTTTTTTATTGTCTTTTTTCTTCTCTTTGCTGCTTAAAGCCTTTATAACTCTTTGCTTGATCTAGAAATAAATTGTTTATGAAATAAAGACATAAATATATATGCGTTTGCGGTCATGATTTGAAAAACGCAACAGGAATTGACGACCATACACACCCCATGCCTTCCCTCTCGACCAAACCACATTTTTTACACCTAGCACTTAATACAACAGAGTGCTAATCAAATAAAAAACTAATATCAATTATAAAACCACCCCCTTTTTTAGATAAAACTTTTTGGAAAACGAAAAATCGAGTTTTGAAAAAAATGAGTTCTAGTATTTTTGCGAGGGGTAAGCGAGTAGTAAGAGAGTAGTATATGAGGGGTAAACGAGGGGTAAAAACGTCCACATAGAAATCATTTATAATGTAGGGAGGTAGAGAAAGAGAGGATGAGAGTATGCCAAGGGCAAAGAGTGTTTCAGAATTAAAGCGTGAGGATGAAGCTAAGAGATTCTTTGACGAGTATTCAAAGAGTGGGAATATTACGAAGTCCATGCAAAAGATTCGTCCTGATTTAAGCGATAAGAGTGCTTATAACAAGGGATATAAGATATTAAATAGTCCTTTATTTAGGAATGTCATACATGAGAGGGTAAAAAAGAGAGATCAAAGGAGTGTTATGACAGTAGAGCAACGTAGACAATGGCTTAGCGATAACATTCAAGACGAAGAAAAGGACATGAAAGACAGATTAGGGTGCTTAAAAGAGCTAAACAGAATGGATGGCATAGGAAAGAGCAATATTTTAAATGTTGGAAGTGTAAATAATATTACTGTTGAGCAGAAAAGAGCGATTGCAGAGGAAAGAATCAACGATATATTAGGTATCAACATGGGAAGTGAGTTTTTAGATGCCGAGGTAATAGAACACGAGGAGGACGATAACAGTGAAGAAACAGACTCTTAGTGTTACGGAACAGTATTTTAAGGATGTAGAGGACTTAAAAGAGGCTAAAGCTATTAATAAGAGCCAAGAAGAAGTTGTTAGGTTGTTGAAAGGAGCTACCCCGAAGTATAAATTAAAGAATTGGACGAGAGGATATATCCCCGAACATTACAAACGATTAAATATTTCTAGACAAGAAGCTTTTAGACTTGCGGTTATCGGTGCAAGAGAGGCTTTGACATTTTTTCAAGTCAATCTTCACTTTACGCAAGCTATGTTGTTCGGTGCGGTTGTAGAGGGCTACGATACAATCTATGCAATTACTACTTCTCAATATGGCAAAAGCTGGACTTTAGGTATGATTGCTATTTATCGTGCTTATAAAGGACATCAAGTACGAATTGCGGCCGCAACAGGAGAAACCGCTACTATCATCATGTCCAAAGTTATAGGACATTTGCAAAATGCAGACGAGTCTATTCAGAGTTCTGTATTAGATTCAGGAAACAAGATTGAAAAATTACAGACTTCTACTTCCAAAACTAAAATTTCCTTCAAAGGCGGAGGATGTGTAGAAATCGTTACATTAGGTGGAAACAGTGTTGACCCGAAGAAAAACAACAACGCTATCGGTAAGGGCGGAGATTATATAATTGACGAAGCGGCCCAAGTTAGTGAAGATGCGTATGCCGAGATAGGACGAAGGGAATTTTCAAGTGTTGACGGTTCAAAAGAACTTGAAATCGCTATTTCCAACCCCCACAAACGAGGAGAGTTCTACGATTGCATGACAAATGACAAATACCCCGAAGGAACATTAGTTGTTTGGATGGATGTACGTACTGCATACGAAGAAGATCGTATGAAAAGTGCATCTCAGATTCTAAATTCTCATTTTTACAAGAATAGAAGTACTTGCCAACGTTATTTAGTATGCGAATTAGAGGAATTTTCAGACGAAAGTATGTTTAAAACCATGACTTTAGACGATGATAAAGTCGATAGTTCCTATAAAAAGCGTTTTTTCTTAGGTATTGACTCGGCTTATACAGGAAAAGATGGTATAGATGTTGCTTTATGTTCTCAAAATAGATACGGAAACTGCAAAATCGAGACAATTTACAATCTAAAAGAGGGTGTTTGGGTGCAAGGAGTCACATCTGAGAAGATTATTGTCAAGATTATTAAGATTATCGAGACATTAAACATCAAATATGTTTGTGTTGACGTTGGTTTCGGTACTTGGTTGACCGAAGGATTGTCAAAATACTCGGATAAGCTAGGATTTATCCTTGAAGGTGTCAATTTCCAAGGAGGACCAACAAAAACACGTATAAAGGCAAGACATTACAGTGCAGTTTATGCATTTAATCTAAGAGCGGAAATGTATTTAGACTTTCAGCAGCTAATGGACAGTAAGAAATTGACTTTCACAACGGAAGTTGCCAAAAGATTGAAGCCTGAATTGCTTGCTACAAGGACTGTATCGAAGAACAATAAGAAGATAGCCATTATTCCTAAAGAAGAGATAAAGCAACGCTTAGGACACTCTCCTGATGCCCTAGATTCCTCGGTACTTTCTGTCCGCAGTTGTTTAATGTATAATCTAAGCAGTGAAATACTTGCGTATGCAGAGAACGATTAGGAGGTGCTAATTTGAGTCGAAGAACAAAGAAAAGACAAAAGGATAGAGTTAAACTAGCATCCAATACCTATGTGTCACCTAACATTTCGCACAATATTCACAGTTCTAATGCAGAAACCGAAGCCGAAAAGGTAATGGAAGCTATGCTAAACTGCAATTCAGAGTGCATCAACGGATTTATAAAGACAAACTTTAAGAATCAGTTTGATGAGATTGATTGGATGATAGACAATCTACCAACGCTACCATATGTTATCGGTAAGGTTATTGACTTTATATTCTCAAACGGAATCACAACGGGTGATGAGAATTTAGACAAGAATGTTCTTATGCCATTCCTTTACAAACACAATGTACAAGGTGTTACAAACTATTCTGTACTTCAAAATGCTATTATGCAGTCCTTATTGTACGGAAAATGCGGTATTCGTTGGCTAGACGAAGATAAAGGAATTGTTACAGAGAATTATCGTAATTATGTTTCCATCATGCGTGAAGATGATGAATATAAAGGCTTTAGAGTTCCTATCTGTTATGCTATGTCGGCAGACGATAAAGAACCTATCTCATTAGGAACAAAGGAAATCGACTTTGACGAAGCATTATTCCTTAAAACAGGCAAATTAATGTCAAAAGACGGAACAATCATTGTAGAGATTCCTGATAATTTCTGCAATTTGAGAAACGGAACAGACCATGAGAACGGATTATCTTGTTTATTGCGTGATAAACAACGTCTAAAGCTATTAGGTGCGGTTTATGAGCGTTTAAACTACGATATTCAGTATGATGGCCCTGGACGTTTGATTTTTTGGCTAAAAGACGGATTTGCCAAGGGAGATACGATTGATTTATCGGCCTCACAAGTTTTAGACGAATCATCTAGTTCTAAAGCAGACAGAGCCGACAAAGCAAGAATTGAAGCTAAACGTCTAGGTCAGGAAATCAGAAATTCAAAATCAGACAATGTAATCCTTGCAAGTTCTATTTTTGATAAAATGGATCACTTGCCTCGTGTTACAAAAGGTACAGAGTTCTTAGAATACCTTCAAATGAAGGAAGGTTCTATTATTTGTCAGTGTTTCGGACTTACTCCTGAATTAATTGGTTTAGGGGATGTATCAGGAAACGTATCTATGGAAAGAATCATAGATAATGCCATGACAAATACAATCGTACCAATGCGAGAAAGGTTCGCTACTCAGATTTCTCCTATGTTAAGTGAGAAATTAGGTGTGCCAAAGGTTTATTTTGATAAATACGAATTGAAAGAACAACAAGACAAGTCTGCAAAGACATATAAATTGGCATTGTCAGTTACTCAAATCGTAGGTGCTATTGTCAACGGAGCAGACCAGTTAGACAAGAGCACAAAGAATTACATGATGGAATCAGTTACTAGAATGATGGATTCTATCGAGAAAACGCTATAGCGAGAGGAGAAAATAAAATGGAAATGGATATTTTAAAAAGTATCTTATCTGAAAATGAGGTAACACCCCTAGGAAGTTTGAATGGGACTCCGTTATATTCATTTGAAGATGCACAGAGAATCAACAAAATTGGATTGGTAAAAGAGAAAATCCAAGGTAAAGAGGTTGAATTTGGTGAAAGACCTATGCGACCTGATGGATTAGGGTATTTGGAAACAAAAGCCAATGCAATTGCTGTTCCAACTTCTTTCTTTGAGAACAGATACAGAAAAGTTGAAGTAAAAGAGACAATTGTTGATGAAAAAACGAAGAAAGAAAAAGAAGTTGTTAAAGATGTATATTACGAAGTCGTAACAGACTACAGAGCTTGTAAAGAACAAGCAAGTGGACGTGTATATACAACTACAATTCCTGTATATCAGATTGGAGCTAAGAAAGATTCAAAAGGAAATGCTGATTTATTCTTAATTGGTCAAAGAAATATTTCAGATACAGAATTCATCAACGAGTTCAAAGGAAAATTGAACAAAGAATCAATGGTCAAGATTTTTAAATTGATTGGTAATAATCCAACAGAACAAGTAGAAGATACATTAGAGTTTTAATTAGAAGTAAAAAGTAGAAAACAAGGCAATATTTGGAAATAAACAAAAGGTATAAACAGTTTTCACTGTCTATATAGATTTTTGCATATTTCGAGGCATTGCCTTTTTATATGCAAGATAACGAAAGGAGATACATAAATGTCAATTAAACGTAGTTTCACTGTAAAAATCACTTTTAAAGAAGGGTACGGAAACCCTATCACTTTAACAGGGAAAGATGCGACTGCTTTTAACACTGCTTGGCATAACAAATTGAATGACCAAGACGGAGCTATTGGATTTGAATGGCCAGTTATTACTACAACAGGTGAATCACCTAATCAAAAAACAGTAACAACTTATACTTCATTCTTATTCTGCAATGTAGCAAAAGTAGAACGCTCAGAACAAACAGAAACAAAGTATACAGACGATCAATGCCATGATGCTTAGAAGGAGAGACCATGCAAAACAACGTACAAACTATTAACGGTGTTACTTGGTTCGATTCCCTAGAAGAAAGAAATGCTTTCTTAAAGCAAAATGGTAGACATGAGTTCGCATTGGAAGAAGCAGCAAAGAACGCAAAACAGTATTTGAAACTTCTTGATGTTATCGAAGAAAAAACGCAAATTGACGTTTATTCAAGATTAGATAGCGGTACTTTGCTATACGGATATGTAGTTCTAGAACCTAAGAAGAAATACAAGATTCCCGAAGATAAAGTTTTGTTAGAAGCACTTAGAAACAAAACTATCCAAAAGAGATACGATTCCACAATGGAAGAAATCTTAAAAGGAGCAAAGATTCCATACGAAGTCAAGAAGTGCAATTCATGTGGTGGAAGGATTCAGAAATTGTTCTATAAACCCGTAATCGTAGTAGAAACGGAGACTAAGAAATAATGCCACAAAAGAAAAGAGTTCCAACATATGTAGAAAGCATTAAAGATAGCCTTGATCGTAGAAAAAAAGGAAAAGCATTTTATGACAATGCAATCACTTTATCTAGCGTAGATAAAGAAAACCATTATGTCAGTGTGAACCTATCATCAGGGTACGTAGAAAACAAACCTACACGTCTTATTGACGAGGGGGCAATAACATATGAGGGTGGAGATGATATTCGTCTATACATCAAAAAAGGGGCAGTACAAGCGTTCTACGATAGCTTGAGTTCTGATTATGTAGGATATATCAACTTAGCTCACATTGACATTACATCACTCCCTTTAAACTTAGGTACATGGACTAAAGATGATTTAACAGTTGTCGATATTGGGGATGGAAGAAAAGGTCTTGATGTAAACGTCAAACTAAATAGGGAATTGCACATTGTGCAAGATTTATTGAAACAAGAAATACCATTGAGTATTAGTGCAGAACTGAGAGGAACACTCGATTTTGAATCGTCATTCAAATTTAATGCACCATTCTACAACGAAATCGAAATTGCTGGTTTCTCAGTTGTTGCAAATCCAGCCAATGTAAACAGTACAGGCGAAAATTTAAACAGTAAAGGAGACTCAGAAATGAACCTATGGGAAAAGATTTTAAAGTTGAGTTCTGAAAATAAAGAAGAAAAGAAGAACGAAGCTTTAGAAAACAAAGAGGAAGAAAAAGAAGAAAAAGAACCTTCTAAAGAAGAAAAAGCACCTGAAAGTAAAGAAGGAACAGAAAACAAAGAAGAAACTAAAAAAGGTGAAGAAACTTTGGAAACTGTTGAAATGTCTAAGGACGACATGGAAAAAATCAACAAATTTATGGATGCTTTTGAAGCTTTAAGTGCAAAAGTTGAAGCATTAGAACAAGAAAATGCTGAATTAAAAGAAAAATTAAAAAGTTCTAAGAAAGAAAAAACAGAATTTGAAAAGAAAGCAGAAAGCACATTAGACAGATTGTCTAGTTTGATCTCAGGACAAGCTAACGATAAAGAAAAGAAAGAAGAAAAATTAGCTTCAACTTCTAAAGTTAGCGGAGATATGTGGGGATAGGAGGTAAACCATGTTAGATTTATTATTTACAAATCCTGATAACACATTATTAGAGAAAATGGCAGTTACACCAGGAATGGTAGAACGTCTAAGTTCTAATATCGAGGATTTAACATCATTCTCAAGAGCTTATATTGATTATGAAAAAGCAAGACAGAATTTAGCATCAAACGCTACTAAATCAAATGCAGGAACAGTTGGTATTGGTACTGATTATTCAGATAACTCACCAGCCAATCCATTCCAAAACGTGTTCCCATTAGTTTCTTGGTTAATGAACACACCAGCTTCACGTAAGATGCAAGGTGCTATGAACCGAGGAGCATGGAGCGTAACAAAAAAAGAAGATGGCAAATTCTATATTCAGTTGCCATTTACATACGGAACAACAGAACCTAAATCAACACAAGGTGAATGTTGCTGGGTTCCATTAGATTTAGCTAAATGCGGTAGCAATGCACCATTAGCATTATTGTGTTTAAAGAGTTGCGAACCTATTATGGATAGCTTAGTAAATGAAACACGTAAAATCAAAGCTAATGACATGGTTTGCTACTTCCAACGTGAAGGAGAAACTATTAAAGAAGCTCAGAAACGTATGGATTTAATTTCAATGGCATACTTCACTGCTATTAACGTAATCTTAGGGACAATGGCTACAGGTACTGCTACATTGAAACCATTCCATGGATTATTGGAAGTAATGGAAGATAAAGCAGTTATCAAAATCGTAGGTACAAACGTATTATCTGCATTTGATTCAGTTGCATTACGTTTAGCAGCATTAGGAGATGGCGATTATAAATTCGCTTGTCACCCATTAGTACTTGAAGGTATTAAATCTGTTATTGTTCCAGGTAAATTCAACGGAGAATATCCTGATGGATGGACTCGCAATAAAGAAACTGGAGAAGTCACATTTAAAGGACATGGATTTATCGCAGATAAATTAGTTCCATGTGACATTACAAAAGGTACAGGTGATGTATGGGTATTAGAAGGAAATACAGTAGGTTTGGTAATGGGAACTACTTTCCAACCATCTGAAAAATTCCAACATCATACATTCGGTGCTACAGATACTCCATCTGAAGGATGTGGTACTCAATGTGATTACTACTACAACTTTGGATGTGCATTTGGAACTGATGCAAACAGATTAATGGTAATCCAAGGTATCCCAATGTCAGCAGCTACATTAGGAGATACATTAAACGGATTAGACCTTGTATTAAAACCAACAACTATCGTACCAATCAACATTGGTGAATAATGTACGAAAAAATTATCGAACAATTGAAAAACTATTGTTCGTGCATAAAGGAAAGCGATTTAGAAGCAGATAAGCTTGAAAAGAATGTTGGAGAACTAATTGATTTAATTAGTACCATCACTTGTTGGAAAAACCATCCTTGTGAGACTTTCCTCTCATCTCAAAGAGAGGAAGTCTTTGATGTTGGTGAATTTAAGAAATGCGGTTGCGATTCAGGAATTGTACGCATACCACTATTCTATCCAATGATTGACCCAACAACGATTGAAGTATCTGTTATCACTAGAGAAAGAATTACATTTACTACTCACAAATTAGAAGTCGATAAAGATTTTTCTTATAACCCATACGACAGTATCGTGTACGTTGATTTATCTAATATCGACTACAAAGATGTGTGCAATTGTGGATGTGATGAATTATCTAAGATCGTTGTCAGTTATGTAGCTGGATATGAAACGATACCTGAATGTCTATTGCCTGTATTCTGCGACTTTCTACAATTTGTTATCGCAATGAATAGATGCGAATGTGGTTGTAGCACTTGTGAAGAAACAGATGGTAGTGATGTTCTTATATCAGAAGAAAATTCTGATGCTCAGATTTCAATTAGTGTGTATGTTCGTGAACATATTACAAAAGCGTATTCAGAGCAGTTAGGTATCTTGTCAGTATGTAATTCAAAAGACACATGGGTTGGTGCAGTAGTATGAGAATTAAATATATTGGAATGAAAAGTTCCACAAAGAAAAACGGATGCCCTGTATGCGGTGCGAAAGCCAAATCAAACACATCTTATGATTATTCAAAACGTATGTGTTTGCCTAGTGGCCTAGTAAAAATATTCCTTATGAACAAAGTTGAGGAAGTATCGTATGAAGACGGTGTATTCCTAAAAGGCTTTAAATACGTCTATGGAGGCAAACTTTATTACCCCTTTATCGAGGTGTAGGAAATGCTAAAAGGCCTCTTAGAAGATGTTATAGAAGCGTGTGAAGAAGATTTTGAAGGATTGGCTAGTGAATTAGAAGAAACTATGCGAGAAGAAGCTCCAAGAGGGAGTAGATTCTATGCTCAAGAAATGACAAGTATGCCATGGAATGAATATAGGCCAGGTGCTTTAAAGGATTCAATCACGAAGGAAAAAGTATCTAATACCGAATATCTAATCGGAGTAGATGCAGATAAACTAGAAAAAGATTCTAGAAACCCTTCTCACGTTGATTACTCCCCAATGGTACAGAATGGAACGAAACGAGTTTATACGTTAGTGCGTAAAAACGGAAGGCCATTCGTTTGGGTAGATGAAATGGGAAAGAAACACTTTGCACACAAAATTAAGATGCCACCTAGAAAGGCAAATGATTTTGTTGCTAGAGCGGTATCTAGATTTGATGCAAAAGTTAAATAAAGGAGATTAAAAATGGAAGAAAAAGTTTCAAAAGCTAAAAAGACTCCTGAACAGAAAGTAGATGTTCAAGCATTTGTTTCACGCAAACTAAACGCTTTAAATCAATTAGGCGGTGCTAAAGCAGAGCGTGCTATGGAGCGTGTACTAAAAGCTACAATGGGAGGGCAAAAATAATGTCTAACTGCAACATTAACAAAATTATTAGTGACAAATTAAGTGTCTCTAAATTAACTAAAACTCAAGAAATTGATATTACTATCATGAGTGATATTGATTCTTGTTTAAAAATCAATACTCGTAAATTTGAAAAGATTACAGGTACTTCTAGTGCTTATACATCACGTACTATTGCACCTGATTTAATCAACGTTTGCGAATCATTTGGATGTAAGAATACAGGTACATTGTTCATTACTTCTAAAGAAACGGATGCAGGAACTGGAGAAGGAAACAAAGTACACACAAGCGGTGCGGTATTTAAAGCGTTGAAAAATGCATTAGACTTTGCAGCGGGTGTTGTTTACTACTACGTAAATGTTCCTCAAGCAGGTACTTACACTATCACAACAAAGATTTCAGATGTTTTAGATCATGAAATGACTAATGCAGACGAATATACAAGCACTTTAAAAGCAGATAAAGAAGGATTCTACCCTGTACAGATTGACTTATCAACAGTTCCTACAAATGTAGTAGGAAAAGGATGGGAAGCAAGTACATCAGGTGTCCGTTTAAGTATTGAAGTAGCATTAACAGATAAATCAGCAGATAGTATCTTGATTGGTATTTCTTCAATCAGTTTCTTTGAAGAATTTGCAGACTTAGATTCTAACAACGATATTAAAGTAAGCTGCTTATCAGGATTTGATGGTGACGATACTGTAGACCCTGTAGATACAAGTTGCTTTGATGATTCTTATGATGATGATTCAGCTTCTATTGAGCGTTCATTTACAGGTACTCAATTAACATCTAACTACTTAACTATGAACCCATTCATTGGCAAGGGAGATAAATCTCAAGGCTTTATGATGCGTACCCAGGAAGTAGTTATTAAAGCAGATAAAGAACATCCTGAATATGGTTCAATCCATATTGCAGACCACTTTGTTGAAGAATGTGGATTTATCTATGCAGCATTGAGTGACCAATGCAATATCACAGATTCTACATTGAACCGAATCAACACTCCATTATTGGCTAACTTAGATGAGTCTCAATACCAAGTATTGAACAGTAAAATCAATCCAAGTTTAGATATTGAAGGTTCAAAAATTTACTTCAACAAAAACTTAGTTGGTAAAACATTAAAGATTTCTTATCCAATGACTGTTGATGTATTGCAACATTATGTAGCAAACAACGATAGCTTAAAGAATAAGAGAGCGAAAGTTACAATCACTCGTTATAGAAGTGATGGAACTGCGGAAGTATTTACTTACCACAATGCAAAAATTACTTCATTCCCAATGGGTATCCCTGATGATGGAGCGTTTGAATTTAGTTTAGCGTTCAAGAAAGATACTCGTGGAAACTGGTATGAAGTTTATGTAGTAAACAAAGCTAACGCTAATTTATAGAAATTGAGAGGCAAATGAGATGGAAGAACAAAAGATTTTAGAACCAACACAGTTAAATGCCATGATTGAAAAGTTAAAAGTAGCTCGTGAGGATGATACTCCTCACGCAGTCTATGGCAATGGTGGTGAAATTGCAGTTGTTGGTGATGCAAATAAGACAGATGTTAAAACAATTGATATTGAAGTGAGTTTTAGATTCACTGAAAAAGAAATCGAAGAACATAAAATTGATGTTCCTGATAACGCTAAAAGGGTAGGGCAATATGTTATGTTCGATAAGAAGTTTGAAAATCTAACATTATCTCCTAGACAAGATATAAAGATGGTAGAAGCTTTAATCGAAGTAAAACCATTGCTATTGGATGCCGAAAAAATTATGGAACCATATCAAGAAAAATTCCAAGAAATTGAGGAATACTACGGTCACAAATTCATTAAAGGAAAAGAAGGAATCGTTACAACAGATGCAGATGATGAAGAAGTGAACAAGACTATGGTTCAGATTTACGAAGCGTATATGAATGAAGCAGACGAACAGATTTTCCATTTATATGCTAAATCCTCTACAAATTTAGTTGATGGACTTTATAAAGTTGTTGCAATTTTCTTAGGATTAGATGAATTTTATGAAGATCACATGATGCAATATTCAGTTTTAACTTGCATGATTAGTCTAATTATCAAATATCCTGAATTATTCAATGAGGTAGAAACAGTTTTTATCAAATAATTGATAAGGGGGATGATAAAAAGGATTCAGTAAAAAAAGCAAAGTCTTATGTTGCAGAACTAAATCTTTATTCAACCATGGCTCATTATGTCGGTAAAATTCTAAAAATACGCCCCAATGAGATATTAGACCATTGGGGTGTTTCTGAATTAGTTGTAGCCTTTGGGTACTACGCAAATCTACAAAGCGATAAAACATGGAATGAAATTAACGAGGCAAATAAAAATTCTAAAAAGAAAATACCTCAGATTGACAGATATGCGGTTCATTTCATGCAGAAAACAGATTTAGCGAAGGAGTCCGAAGATGTCAGTACGTGAAGTCGGTGCTAGGTTAGTCCTTGACATTAAGGATGCCGAAGCAAAGATAAAACAACTTGAAAAAGAGTTAAAAGATATTGAAAAGGCAAAGCTCAAATTTGATGCTAACACCAATGAATTAGAAAAAATTAAGGCAAGATTAGAAGAAATCAAAAAAGAAAAGGATGCTTTGGAAAGGCAAAAACTTTCTTTAAAAGTTGATTTGGATAATCTAGCTAATTTAAAGAATCAATTATTGGATGTTAAAGATGATATTAGTGAACTTAAAAAAGAGCTATTAGCCTTGAGTAATAAAAAACTTTCTATTGATATTGATTTAAAAGCAAATGCCAATGAAATTCATGATGTCATTAATGACATGACACTAGGTGAAAATGATAAAAGCGATAAGCTTAAAGGATTATATAGTGCACGTGAAGCTCTCAAATACGATATGCGAGAGGTTGGCATTGAAATTGATGAAGTTCAAAAGAAAATTAACAATCTTAACAAAGAAAAAATTAAGATTGAAGCGAACATCAGTGAATTAAATGATGCTCAAAAATTGGTTGATGAGATTGATGATTCAATCGCAGATTTAGACAAAGAAAAAATAAAATTAGAAGCAGATTCTTCTAAGTTAGAAGATACAAATAAAAAGCTAGATGAAACAATCGAAAAAGAGAATGATGTAAGAAACACAAAAGCTGATATTGAGTCACAAGTTATCGGCTATCAAGATAGTTTGAATAAACTAAACAATCTTCAACAAGCTGCTAAAGCTTTGAAAACTGCTAGTAAGGTTACATTTGATGTCGGAAATAAAATGTCAAATCTAGGCTCTAGTATGTTGAACATTGCCAAGAATTTCCAAAACAATCCAATAGGAGATATTGGACGATTCTTAGTACAAGGTGTTGGATATTCTAGCTTGTATAGATTGGCTTCAGGTGCACAAAACGCAATGGGCGAAGCATTTTCAAACGGTGTTAAAAGATACGATACAATCAAAGTTGCGAAAAGAACATTGTCCACTGTAGTAGGTGATGTAGACGATTCTACAACGAAAATCCAAAAGATGATTGATAACCTAGATGAAAGCATTTTGGGCCTACCAACCACTTTAGATGACGCTCTAAGCCATGTTACGAGATTTACTTCAATCAATCATGATTTAGATAGGTCTCAAAAGCTATTCTCGGCAATTAATGATTCCATTTTGACATTCGGTGGTGATTCTGAGGGGGTAAACAATGCGGTTACTCAGTATTCTCAAATCATGGGTTCTAAAATGGATGCTCGTACATTGAGATCAATGGAAGATGCAGGTATGACACCAGCCTTAACTGCTATTGCAAAGAAATTTAATATGTCATTTGCAGAGTTTAGGGAAGCATTTACAGGTTCAAATCCAACTATTTCATTACAACAATTTGAAGATGCTCTGATTGAATTGGATGAAAAAGGCGGTGGTGGCCTAAATTCATTGGCAACTATGGTTAAATCGTCTGTATCTACAATCTCAAATGCTTTTGACTTAATCCCTAAGAGATTTAGTAAAGCCGAAGAAAAGTGGTTAGGTGCATTAGATGAGGTTTCAACAGAATTGACGGGAGCTACAATCTACGGAAATATCTACAAACTTTCTCAAAAAGTTGAAGGCTTAGGAGATATAGGAGCAAACTTCATTAGAAGTCATAAAAAAGAGATTGGAGAAGGTATAGACTTCATTAAAACGAAGTTCTCTGAATTATGGAGTGTTTTAAAAACATTCAGTTTCAAAGATTTTGTTGGTGGATTTAAACAGGGATTAGATGATTTCAAAGGAGCAATAGATTTCTTCAAACCTCTTGTTGGTGATCTATATGATTTCGCAAAAGATAAAATCACTGAAATGGGAGACGGAAGCTTTTCTAAAGGATTAGGACGTTTCGTATCAGACTACATCCAAATTGGTATTGGATTAAAGTATGCTGGTAAGTTAATGAAACTTGGAAGCGGTGGAATTAGCCTTTTAGGAGATTTAGTAAACATTTCTTCAAAATTCAAAGGAAAAAGTTTCAATATTCCATTCCTAGGAAAATTAGGAAGTAAATTTAGTTCTATTAAAGATGCATTCAAGAGTTCAGATGAGATTACTACTGCGGTAGGCACACCAAAAACTTTTGATGTAGAAGGATTTAAAAACAAATTATCTTCATTAGCTATCATAGCTGGTGGGGCAGGAACAATTATTCTTTATTGCAAAGCTATAAAGGAAATTGAAAAGAATGTTCCAAATGACATTACAACATTGCCTATGCGATTAACAAATTTGTTCTCTGTAATGGGATTGATGATGGGAGCTAACACACTTAATGCAGCAGTTTCAAAAGTATTAGAGATGAACAATGCCTTAACAGGATTAGCAATGATGATTGGTCAAGGCGGAGCTTTATGGCTATTTGCAAAAGCTATGCAAGAACTAGATAAGACTATGCCTGATGGATTCGACACATTCAACGATAAGTTATTAGGCTTATTTGAATGTATAGGCTCTATGACACTTATTACAGGTATTCAAGGTGGTGCTGGTGTCCTAACGGGTGGAATCACTACATTGGCCCAAGTGCTAGGAATGGTAACAACAACAGGACTAGCTGGTACGTTGATTGCTTGTGCTAAGGCTATGCAAGAAGTTGATAAAAATGTTCCTTCAAACACAAAAGGACTTAAAAATAAAATCCAAGGAATTATGGATGTCATAGATATGTTTGAAGGTGGAGGAACATATTCTTCTTGGTGGAGTCAAGTTATTAAAAGCTCTGAGTCTTTATGGAAAAACATGGAGACTTGGAATATTACTAGGATTCTGAAGAAACTTGTCACTATTGGAGAATCAATTTCAAAAGTGCAAGGAATGAGTATTGATAGCAGTTCTTTCAACGATCAATTTGAAGAAATTCAAGAGGTAATCAAGAATATTAATGAATTTGAGTTTCCTACAGTTAGCACATCAAGTGCAACAAACATTGCGGATGCAAACAGTATCGTTAAGAACTATACAACAATGGCTTCTAGCCTTTCTAAAATGTCTAGTATCAACGGAAGTTCAATTAACGTTGAGAATTGTACAAGCATTTTAAAGAATGTAGCTAGTGTCGTTAGTGAAATGAAGAAGATTGTATTCCCTGATGTTACAAAGAGTATTAAATCTAATTTAAACTCTACAAACGCTCAAGAGTTCCTAGATACATTGAAGATTTTGGAACAGATTGTTCCTGAATTTAGAAACTTGCAAGCAACAATCACAAACAATCCTTTACCAAATGCAGATGATATTAAAAAGACAATCACTAGTATTTCTCAAGCGATTGGATATATTTCTGCAGCTGGTGTTGGAACAGGAAAAGACAAGAATATGTTGTCTTACAACTTGAGACAAATGCCTGATTCTAAGCTATTTAATAACGCACTAAAGGCGATTACAACTTTAGGCGATATAATCCTTAAATTTGGTACTTTGAATGTTTATTCAGATGGTTTTGATTTTGAATCACTACGAGCAAATATTAAGCAAATTGGAGATGTAATCAATGATTTAGCAACTAACAAAGGATTGACAAAAAATCTAGAGAATATGGACACAGTTAATAAGACTGTTTCTAAGTTGAAAAAAACGTGTGAAAGCTTAAATTCTATCGTTGGATTAAATCTAGACTTTGTTAAGGTTGGAGAAGTCACAACAGGTATTCAAACATTCCTAAACAATGTTAAAGGATTGAAAGTTGGAGAAGCTACTACAGATGTTGTTACAGAAGTAAACTCAATCGTAACTTCCTTCCACAATATGGCAACAACTTTATCAAACATGAAGTCTGAATTTAATACCTCTGGTACAGATATGGCAAATGGAATTATTGAAGGTTTCAAAAGTATTGATATTGAAGGTTCATTTGGAACTAAGATTGATAATGCTAAAGCTTCATTGAAGAAGAAAAGCTTCAAATCCGTAGGTAAGAAGTTTGGAAAAGATGTTGTGAGTGGATTCAGTGAAGGTATCTCTAATATGTCTAGTTCAATCTCTAATCAGATTACTATGATGTATGGATATTCAACACGATTCACAGATTTAGGACAATATTTAGGAAGTGCATTTAAAAATGCGTTCAACAATCAATCAGGAAGCATTAATACAGGCGGTACAACCACTCCTACAGTAAACAGAGGTAACGAATCAATAGGAAACAATATGAAGTTTGCTAAAGGTGGCCCAGTTTACTTAAAACGAGGCGGACAACCTGTCGTTATGAAGCCTAGTGGAACAGATACAGTACCAGCTATGTTGACTCCTGGTGAGTATGTAATGAAACGTAGTGCAGTTAAGAACGCAGGTCAAAGTTTCATGGATAAAGTAAATAACATGGATTTAAAAGGTGCGTTCAAAGAATTGTCTACTAGATATGGTTCTCATGTTGGAAGTGTTGTTAATAAGAACGTGACTATCAACAATAACGATAATCGTGTTACGAATAACAGTATCGCTTTCAACGAAGGAAACGAAAGAAGGCAGGCTATCAAAGTAGGTAGATGCTTGAGAGGTTTGGCATAATGACTTGTTATAACTTAAACCCATTAAAAACATACGTTCAGTTCAATGATCTTGTAATAGACAGTGCAGAGGAGATTTCCTCTGCCTCTCTAAAGCAAGATACAAAGACTGCAACGCAAGAATATAGTTACGGACATGGTAGTTATGTTGCTTTCCAAAAGAATCAACAGTTTCTTACGGAAGGTGATTTGTCCTTAACATTGAATTTTAATTATGAACATTTTCATGATGAAGATAGAAGATTCCTACGTGACTATTTCAATTTGAATTTGCTTAAGCCTGGAAGGCTATGGGCAATTCAAGATAACAAATTGATTTGGGCATGGGCCTATGTCACAGGATTTAGTGAAGATTACAAAAAATACCAAGGCTATCTATCAATGGATATTGATTTTAAGCTTTGGGAAGGTGTATGGCATATTGCAGATACAAAGAAAACATTCTTAGTTCCTTACTCTGTATGTAATATCCTTGATTGTGAGGATTTCAGAGATGCTCAAGAGTGCTTATCATGTTGTGTTACTTGCCCCCCTGATATGGAAACTTGCAATTCGTGTTTATGCGATTGTGGAGACATTACAGAGGAAACATCTTTATGTGTAATGGGTACTAAAGCATTGGAAGATTTTATGAATTGTGGCAATTCATATAAGATTGTCTACGATTGCATCAAAGGTGAACAAATTTTCGGTGATGATTTGATTAAGAACAAAATCTGTAAAAAAGATTATTGTGTTGAGTCAATTGCTGGAAGATTCTACAGTGGAACAGTATTAGATACCGATAAGGTCAAATTGATTCTAGATGGTAAATTCCAAAACCCTGAAATTGAAATCAACGGAAACAAAATGATGATTTTAGGTGAATATGATGGAATTTTAACACTTGATTCAAGTTGGAACTTATACTTTACTGCGGATGGATGTTGTGCATCAGAGGAAGTAGATTTAGATAATCTAGTAATCGAAGATGAATTTGGATTCACAGTACATCATGGAATGAATAGATTAGTTGTCACAGGCTCATGTTGTAAGATGGCTTGTGTATATATAGATGTCGATGAACTTACAAATTAAGGAGGCTTGCAGTGGCAGATATTAAAAGTTATTGCACTGCTTGTGGAAAGTTAAAAGATAGCAGTGCAGAGTTTATCCAAAATGGTGTTACAGATTCAATCTGTACGTCTTTAGGGAACGATACAGGCTTAAATCCTGATAATGGTAATAATACGTGTACAGACATGGAAAATGCCAATGATTGTCTTACAAAAGGCTTGTATGAAATCATAGATGGATTTGATTTGTGTGATTGGAAATTGTTTATGAGCCAATACGCTAACAATGATTACAACATGAAAGCAGCTATGATTTGTTGGATGTGTGGATTGCAAGACCAGTTGTATAATCTTCAACTTCAAAATTTGGCAATCGAAACACAATATACTATTCAACAGTCTACACCTGGATTGAGCGTTGAAATTGACAGACAAGGTAATTTCACATTCAGATATTCAGATTGGATTCATACAAGTGGATATACGAAAGTAGCGGACGGAGTTATTACGGGAAAAGTTGATTTCTGTATGAAACCTAACAAAGATAAGAGTGCTACATACAAATTCAATAGCGTTACATTGAAACACTACTCTTATAAAATGACGGGAGTTTCAGCAGGTTCAGCTCCTACTATTTCGATTCGTGTTCCTAATAGGAGTGGGTCGTTGGTATATCAAAAAACAACAAACGCTTCATTTGAAGAAGATATTAACAAAACAGTGGAATTAAGTATGAGTGGAACAGTAAAAGCTGGAGAAACAACAAATTGGTTACAATTCCTTTCTATTTATGTTGATTGGATAGAAGATGATGAAATATCTCTACACACTCGTTTTGTAAATGATAACAAGGTAAACTTCGTTATCTGTAGAGATTAGGAGGTACACATAAATGAATAAAGATGTTTGTTCTGCTTGCGATTCTTTAAAAGCTACAAGCAGTAATTTCATTCAAAAAGGTGTAACAGATACTATTTGTGCAAATCTTAAAGCAAACCAAGGCTTTGAAAATAAGGGCCACAATAACTGTACAGATATGCACGATATGAACGATTGTCTATTAGGCGGATTGTTAGAAAAGATTGATACAATTGATGTTTGCGATGCAAAAGAAGCTATCAGAGATTTGGAAAAGAATTTAATTAGTATCATGGATGTAATGATTTGTTCTGATTGCGGCCAATGGGAAGAAATCGAAAAGCTATGGGCAGAAATCCAAAAGATTTGGAATGCTATCAGAGATTTACAAAATAAGGTCGGAAAACTTGAAGGCAGCATTGGAGATATGTACAGTGCGGTTGAAAAGGTTCTTACAAATCTTAAAAACAGTGGAGCATGGAAACAAACAGGAGATACTGTATTTGAAGGAAAATTCAATGACGGAAGAAGCATTGCTACAGGTAATATCAATATCTTTGGTGGTACTCCTGATGGAAACTCATACATCCGTACTAATAACGGAAGTTCTGAGAATGATTTGGCTGGTGGTGTTTAATGGCATGGCAAAACTTTCATGGAGCTTACGATAACACAGGGCCATACGCAAACGTAGTATTAGGTGGAAATCCAGGTGATACCGCAGACTTTGGATTCCCACTTGCTGATGCCCATGCAAAAGGCTATGGAAAAGGTATCAACTTTTCAGATGATGGAAACTATGGTGTTACGTTCACATTAGATTTAGTTGGATATGGTGTAACGGATGCTGGTCAATATACAGGAAACGGAAAGTATGTACAGTATGGTGGAAGATATAACTATATTTTGATCATTAGCGTTTCTAACAACAATAAAGCCTCGTGGAGAGAAATTTATAATCAAGTAATATTCTCTCATGCCGATACATGGGCATTAGCTTATTCATCAGGATGGGAAACAGTGGCACAAAATAGTCAATGGAGTGGTAAGCTACAACTTCCGACAGATACAACACACGTTAAAGTTGAATTAAGAGGTGAAGATGCTACATTACCTTACGAGAATATATATTCTATTCAACAAGTTATCCCTGATTTTAGACCATGGGCAGTAAGAAAAGGTAAAGTGTTCTATTCTTTGGATAGAGCTACAGGATGGTTTAAAAAGAGAGTTAAAGGCTCTTGGGCCACTATTGGCAAATATAGTGCTGATAAAGCGAATAAAGAAAACCAAGGGTCAAGTAGAATCAGAAAAAATGGTAAATGGGTAGGACAAGGCAAAATTGGTAGTTAGGAGTAAATATGATTCCTTACTTTGAAATATTAGAATTTGGAAAAGTTAAGAAAAGATTCAGAGAGGCTTTAAGCACAATCAGTTTTTCAAACGAGTTAATGACAGTACCTGAAATGCAAATCACAATTCCTAACGAATACTACGATTTAATCTCAGGAAGAAAAGAAATGAGGGTAATCATGGATTGTGGAGTTTTCTACGGAATGATTACCAACTATAAACCCTCTGTAAGTGGTTTAAACATATCTCTAACGCACGTAATCAACGAATGGGAATACAGACAAGTCCCAACAAATTATGCGGTTAAAAACGCTCTTATAAAGAACGTATACGAAAGCGAAGATATGTATTATTCGACTCAGTGGAAGATGAATTTTGAAACTGAGATTGATAACGAAAAGATTGACTATGTTTATTCTAGACAATCTAAATTGGATGCACTTACTAAAACTTGTGAATTGACACAATCTGTTTATTGGAGAGTTCCATTTACAAATGATAAGCAAGTCGAAGTTGGATATTTTGGAAAGAAACAACCTGTTATGCTTTCTAATAAACCAACGTTAGGAAGAAACTACAGAATCATTGGTGAGCCAACAATGGAAACCAATTTTTCGGATGTTATTAACTTAGCTACAGTTTACGCTAATAAATCTGATAGTGGTATGTCCTCTTTGTCATTAAGAGAAGTATATAACGATAAAAGCTTACAGAACCCTAAGTTTCCTGTAGTTATTTTGAGATCAAACATAAATAACGAGCGTGATTATGAATATGTAGACTTTCCTAAATTAGCTCCTAACAATCAATTGGAGTATTCGATTATTGATACGGAATCAGTTGGATATGAAAGCGGTGTATTCATTGAAGGAACATTTGCTTTTGATGATTTATCGCCATTTAGTCTAGAGGACATGACAAAAGACTCTAAAGGCTATAAATGGGTAATTCCTAAAGAGCAAAGATTTTTGACGGATACAGAGGAAATAAACAATGCTAAAGCCTTATGGCACTCTTTAAAAGACATTTGGAGCAAATCTGCTATTGCTGCTTTATGTGGTTCGTGTCACGTAGAATCAACATTAAACCCTAACTTGTATCAAATGGGTGATGTTCCTGATTCTCAAAAAGGATTTGGATTGGTTCAATGGACTCCGTACACACGAATCACCAATTGGCTTGGTTCTCATGGATATTCAAGCTACACAATGTACGGAAAAGGGGAAGTAGCTAAGTTAGTTGAAGAATGGTCAACAAACGCTACAAATGGGCCTTGGATTCCTACTCCTTCATATAACATCACATTCCAACAATGGTCACACATGGAAGCCGATATGAATTACATGGTAATGGCTTTTATGGCAGATTATGAGCGTGGAGATACATCTATTGATTTACAGTATCAAAAACGTATTGAATTTGCTCAACGTATCTATGGCTTGATTCCTGAGTGGGAACAAGACGATAACGGAACTACAACCGATACGGATAAAACACAATCTCGTCCTTGGAACGCTCAGAATTTTATCAACACATGGAATGGTCAATCTATCGACATGGATGGCGTGCCAGTTGAACAACCATATCAATGTGTAGATGCTTGGAAGAAAGCATTGCAGACATTGAATTATCCCGACCCTACAAGAGCTATTGGCGGTGATGGGTATGCAGATTACATTTGGTATAACAGAGATGAATTAGGCTATTCTCAATACTTTGATTATGTTAGTACACCTCAATTTGGTGATTGGTGCATATTCGGTAGAGGTGGTGACACACCTGCATCACACGTTGCAATGTACGTTTCAGATGCTGGTAATGGTAGAGCTAATTTCTTTGGCCAAAACCAACCTTATCCGTATTGCAATACCACAACAATAAGCACATCAAATATCATTGGTATTTTCAGAGTAAAGAGTGTTTATGTACAACAGAGCATTGACCCTGAGTCTACAAACGGAACAACTATCATTACTGACAACGATAGGATTTATGCGGCCAAGGTTGTATATGATTGTGCCTGTAGAAAACTAATTAATGCAAGAAGAAAGTTTTCTATCAACACTTCTTGTGAAGCATTGCCTAAAGAAGTAAATGTAGGTGATAGAATCAGATTTATTTATGATCTCAATTTATTGCAATTGGGAAGTTGCAATAGATACATGAAACGTATTTTAAAGCAAGATGATTGGTTCTATATCACAAACATACAAAGAGAAATAGATAAAACAGGAGTTGAAATAGACACATTGACTCTAGAGAAATTCCTAAGAACAGATAGAGACGGAAAGAGTGGTTAGTTATGGATATTAGTAAGGCGATAAATATATTAGCTGATAGTGTCTATGATTTGAAAGAAAAAGGAAGATACAATTCCATTCAACGTAGAAACCATATAGTTGATTTTTATGGGTACGAGTTCCCTAGATGGGGATGTTCAAGTTCTAAACCAGCGGTAATAGGAATGTCAATTTCTCAGGATTTGATTTATTATGAGCGTTTTGAGTTTAAACTAGTAATAGATAATTCTACTGCTACAAACTTTAATGTTGAGATTGAAGGAATAGACATGACACCGTATTTCAAGCAGCAATTCAACGGAGCGTGGATTACAGGCAATGGACTATGGCCTGGGCAATACTCGAATTTTGATGTTCTTAAAGCTTGTGGGTATCTTTCAGATGATGAGAGAAATAGAATATTAGATCCAGGATATAAAACAATCAAAGTAACAGGAAACGGAAATTTTGATTGTACGTTAGTAAATTATCTTAAATATAGTCATGTAAACAGATAAGAGGTATCTATGAATAGATATGAACAAAGGATTGAAAACCTATCAAATCATGTAAAACAAAATCCTAGAGATTGGCAGTCTGCCATATCGCTATTGAAACTGAACAGTCAACAAATTGACTTTAAAAGAAAACAAAAACAACAGTCTGCTAGATTGTCTATCAAAGCATACAAAAAGGAGGTTGTGTAGATGGAAAACAAATATAGCACTTCGGGAATTGGAGAAGATATTATCCGTAGTTTTACACAAATTGCAAGTGCAGAACTACATGCTAAAACCTTATTAGAAAAACGTATTTCAGAGGTTGAGAACGGATTAATTAGTGAAGAAGAAATTCCTGATAATTTAGAAAAGATTGAAGCACTAAAGGATGAAATTGATGATTATGCCAATATCAGACGTTCTCAAATGCTTTATCTATACAATTCTTTTGGCGGCAAAGGGGATAGAGAACAGTGGTGTTTAGTTAAACATTTAAGTATGGCTATGTACACTGCATTTGAAGCGTATCAAGCTTCGGATAGAGACCCTGAATTATTGAATATTGCTTTGGAGATTAACAAGAAGTTCATTGAAGCTTGCACTAAGTTCTTAGGTGTAGAAATTACTTCTTGTGCATCTTGTTTTGCAGACATTATGAAAGCTGGAGGAAAATAATATGCAACCTGTAGTATGTAACAAAGATATGGCAGTAGTATTTCCTTTAAAAGATGGTGATTGTCAATTTTGGCTAGAAATCGTTGATTCAGTAAATGATATTACTAATCCAAGTAGAGACCATGCGTATGTTGATTCAAAAGGATTATTCTATATCTACAACGGAAAAGAAATTCAAGTAATCAATGACCATGCGAATTTAAAAATCAAATGGGGAAATATGATTGGCGATATTTCTAATCAATTGGATTTAATGGAAATTCTAAATCAATTCGTAAAGACAATTTCTGTAAACGGGACAAACATTGCCAAAGACAACGAAAAAAACATTGCTATTCAAGTGCCTATCACAACTATTAAATTAGATGGAAATACAATTAGTCCTGTTGATTATATTGTCAATCTAGATTTAGCTAGTGTTTATGCAAAGAAAACTGAAATCCCTAAAAATGTATCTGAACTTCAAAATGATGCTGGATATATTAAACAAGAAGTTGTAGATCAATTAGTGCCTATCAAAACAATCAAGGTTAATAACGTAACGATACCGCCTGATGAAAACCATGCAGTAAATATTGAAGCGATTCGTTATAAAGTTGGAACTGCCGACCCTACTACAACAAATTGTCCTAACGGATATTTCTACTTTCAGATAGGAGACTAATCTATGGCTTATAAAGGTGGAGGATGGGAATTACTTGCAAGCCATCTGATTTGGACATACAGTGGCAAATGCAATATGTATTTCCAAGTATACGCATCGAGCGAACAAGATGCTATAAATAATAGGTCTACAGTCTATACAAGAACTATGATTTTAGTTGAAAATAAAAACCCAAGCTATTCAGGTTATTATGTTGAACAAGATTGGTCTGCTGGAGTTACAGGAGCACCAATTTATAGTGCTTATGCAACATTTTCAGATGGTGGAGCTGGTACAAGCAAAGAATATGTATTACAAGATGGTTCATTCACTGTAAATCATGATTCAAGTGGTAATGCTACAAGTAAGGTATATTATTGGTTTAACGGTACATATACAGGAGCAATCGCAAGCCCAGATGCTCCAAATTCAGCTGATATTTCGCTTCCTAATATTGATAGAACTGCGCCAAAAGCAACGATTAGCAATATTGGAAGTACATACAATACAATGTACTGTACAGTTTCAGTTCCGTTTGAGTCTGAGGAAAACCAATGGAGTCGTGACGGTAAAATATGGATGGATTGGAATAAAGCAATAAAAGCCGATACGCCTTTTGTAGATACATGGACAGGATTAAAGCCGAACACAAAATACACTGGATATTATTGCTTCAAAAGAAAATACAATGGAGTTTGGAGTGAAACAGTCGGTTTTACTGCAACCACTAAATATCCTAATGCGCCTTCAAAAGGAAGTGTTTCTTTAAGCTCGGTAACGTCCAATTCTGCAACAGTTAGTTGGAGCGGATTCTCATTAGGAGACATGGCCACTGATTATTCTTATCAAACATCTAATGATGAAAAAAAATGGACAGACCAAGGTAAAGCAACAAGCTTAACTCTTAGTGATTTGAAACCTAATACAAACTATAAATTCTATGTAAGAATGGTCGATAACTATGGTCAACCTTCGTTAGCAGCTAGTACATCATTTACAACATTGAAACCTGAAAAACCAAACGTAGGTGGTATTGAATGTACACGGTTAACACCGTATGGCGGTATGTTTGCTTGGTATGGATTCTCTGTAAATGAAGGATCAACAATAGATCACTATGAATATTCACTAGACAATTCAAATTGGATTAATGTGGGAACTGATACGCAAATTCATTTAGACAATTTAAGCCCTGAAACAAGTTATACATTATACGTCCGTGTAGTTGATAACTTCGGTTCTAAATCAGATAGTGCTACATGCGATTTTAAAACATTGGTTGACCAATTTAAACTTGCGTACAATACAAATTTGTATCAAACAGAAATTCTAACTAAAGACGGAGTAGACATCTTGGCTAAGAATGGAGTTAACTTGATTGTTGATACAATTGGAAAAGAGCGATTAAGGACTGCCAAGGTTTTCTACAACGACAATGGAGTTATAAAGAAAATAAAAGCAGTTTACTACAACAAAAAAGGTAATATTCAACACTATAAAAGCTATGAAAATTAAATAGGAGGTACATATAATGGGAGTTAGAATACAAGAATTGCCTGAAACAACAGGCATTAACAAGGAAGATTTATTGATCGTTGAAGATGGACAAGGAACTAAAAAAGGTACTGTTCAACAGTTAGATGAAGCACTAGGAGTAAGTCAACTAAAGGAAGACATAAGTCAACTAAAGGAAGATTTATCTTACCTAAGAAGATTTATCTTACCTAAATAAAAAAGATGATTTCACGTTCACTGTTTCTGATACGCTTGATGAAGCTGGTAGTCATAAAAAATATGTAAGCATTCCAGTTAATTCAATTGTAATCTTTAAAAATACATCAAACAACTTAATGACATTAAATATTGGAGATGGAACTAGTGAACAAAATGTATCAAAATCAGTTAAGATTGGCGAGGAAATTAAATTGGCGCTCTAAAATAGTGTAGGGTTATGTGAAAATACCGGCTTTAAATTATTGTAG